>Ga0306900_1000631_pt1 | contig 14393 bp, 18 predicted proteins | sample AntRauMFilla3765_FD_190416 | JGI IMG/M metagenome (GOLD analysis project Ga0306900, IMG submission 190416) | Saline lake microbial communities from Rauer Islands, Antarctica - Metagenome Filla 3 #765 (v2) (version 2) | ecosystem: Environmental > Aquatic > Non-marine Saline and Alkaline > Saline ... | reverse complement strand
GAACTCGCCGCCATAGCACCAGCGGCCACCATTGGACTCAGTAAGAAACCAAAGACAGGAAACAGCAGTCCCGCTGCGATTGGAATACCCGCAGAGTTATACCCGAACGCAAAGAATAGATTTTGTTTTATGTTACGCATAGTTTGCCGGCTGAGTTTGACAGCTTTAATAGCATCCAGCAAATCACTTTTCATGAGTACGATATCGGCACTTTCGATGGCCACATCGGTACCAGCACCAATAGCGATACCAATATCTGCTTGCGTCAGCGCTGGTGCATCGTTGATACCATCACCAACCATACCCACAGTTAGACCTTCCGCCTGTAGTTTTTTGACATACTCGGCTTTTTCTTCTGGTAGCACTTGAGCAAATACATTCTCTTCAGGAATCCCAACTCCACGAGCCACCGCCTTTGCAGTACGCTCGTTGTCTCCGGTAATCATGTAAACCGTAATACCCAATTCTGCGAACGCTTGTATGGCAGCTGGGGAGGTAGTTTTTGCAGTGTCAGCGACACTAATAATTCCCAGCAGTGTTGTTTTGTTTGCAAAAAACATCACTGTGTTTCCCTCATCTTCCTGTTTTTCTATATCCTTTAAGCGGGAGGTGTACGCAACCCCTTCCCGATCCATAAGTTTACGTGTACCGACAAAGTACGGGGTACCGGAAATAGTTCCAGAAAGTCCATGTCCTGGAATTTCTTCAAAGGCGTCGACACTTTGCAGTGATAGTTTTTGTTCTTTGGCGTGTATCACAATCGCTTCAGCTAGTGGATGCTTAGAATTCTTCTCAATTGAGGCAGCGAGTGCAAGCATGTCCATATCTGCCATATCCGTCACACTTTTTGCAGCAGTAAGCACTGGCTTACCGTTGGTTATCGTGCCAGTTTTGTCCAAAATAATCGCTTGGATTTTTTTTGCTTGCTCCAGTGCAGCTGCACTTTTAACCAAGATACCTTTCTCAGCTCCAAGTCCTGTCCCCACCATGATTGAAGTCGGCGTTGCAAGTCCAAGCGCACACGGACACGCAATAATAAGAATGGTGATGAGGATGGTCAGTGAGAACAAGAAAGTGGCTCCAAAGACGAAGTACCAAAGACCAAAAGCTAAGAGAGCGATGGCAATCACGCCCCAGACAAAGTAACCGGAGATAACATCAGCCAAGCGAGCGATTGGCGCCTTTGACCCTTGGGCCTCTTGAATCAGTTTTACGATCTGCGCTAAGGCAGTGTCTTTTCCGACTTTAGTAGCAGTAAACTGGATTGCCCCTGACTTATTTATCGTGGCCCCAATAACTGAGTCACCGGCCTTCTTATCAACTGGCAAACTCTCGCCAGTAATCATACTCTCATCAATGCTACTGGTACCTGAAGTGATTTCACCATCGACTGGTACTTTTTCACCAGGACGAACTACTATGGTATCGCCCACCAATACTTCCTCAAGTGGAATCTGCATTTCTTTTCCATCACGAATGACAGTAGCGGTTTTGGGAGCCAAATCCATCAGCTTGCGAATAGACTCTGAAGTTTTGCCCTTAGTTCGTTCTTCGAGATACTTACCAAATAAAATAAGACCGATAATCACGCCAGCAGTTTCAAAGTATAAGCTTTTTACAAAACTAGCATCACCCAAAGCTATGGCGTAAACGGCATAAATACCATAGAGATACGCAGCTCCAGTACCAAGACCAATTAACGAATCCATATTTGGCGTTAATTTGAATAGGTTACGAAACCCAACGGTATAGAAACGATACCCAGCAATAACCACTGGAATAGATAGTGCTAGTTGTACCAGGGCGAATCGCAAGGGAAACTCTGCTGGATTAAGAAATCCCGGAATCAACGACTCACTGATCAGCTCAGCCATAGCGAGGTATAGAATTGGCAGTGAGAAAATACCAGCCACCCACGTCTTAGTTTTCAAGACAGTCACTTCGTGTTCTTTAGCAACTTTCTCTTTCTCGTAAGCATTGTCACCGCTCTCAATCACGACCGCTTCGTACCCGGCGTCATCAACCACCTTTTTAAGCTCAGATAACTTTACTTGGCTGGGGTCGTACACAAAAGTGGCCGACCCATTAGCATAACTAGTTTTAATATTAGATACACCGGCAAATCCAGCCAGTGCCTTTTGTACTACTCCTGCACAGTGGTCAGATCCCATACCGATTACTTTGAATTCACCGTCCATAAGTGATTGATCAACCAGCGTATAGCCAGTAGCTTTAACTGCCGCAGTCAACGCAGTATCGTCTACTTTGGTCTGATCGTATTCTATGGTCGCTTGGTTGCTAGCAAAATTCACCGATGCAGTTGTTACACCAGGCACTTTGGCGAGTGCTTTTTCAATTGTTTGGGCACAACTAGCACATGTCATACCAACTACAGAAAATGTTTTTTTATTTGCGGGTGAAGATTTCATAATTATTTTTTCTTAGCTAGTTTATACACTGACAGTATTTCACTGACCGCTTTGTCTTGATTCTTTCCAGTACCCTGCATTTGTGTAACTACACAAGTCTCCAAGTGATTCTCAAGTACCGCGTCTTCAAGCGAACCCAGCGCATGACGAATAGCCGATGCTTGGGTAATGATATCGATGCAATAGGCATCCTCGTCTATTTTTTTATGGAGACCGCGCACCTGACCCTCAATAATCTTAAGGCGTTGGCTAACTCGTTTTTTAACATCTTGATTCATATTATGGTATAGTACCCCTATAGGGTATTGGGGTCAATACTAATTACTAGTTTCAAGTGAAAATAATATGAAAAAATCAATCATTACACTCGCCGGTGTTTTCACCATTCTCTTTCTGGGTACTGGTGTCTCATACGCGCAAATGGGTATGATGGGAGGCTCTTGGGGACACAACAACACCGCAACCCAAGTTACAGAAAATCAGGAGATGAAAGATGTACTCCTATCTATTTACACCAGTCAGAACATTACTACTGCTGGCGAAGTTGACTGCAGTCAAATAACCGACGGCCAGTTCGACGAACTCGGAGATGCCTACATGGGCACGATGCTGCCGAACAAACAGCAACATGAGACGATGGACACCATGATGGGTGGTGAAGGATCAGCTAGTTTGGGACAAGCTCATATCAATATGGGCCGGTCATACCTTGGCTGTTGGTCTGACTACAACGGAGGCCCTGTGTACATGCCGATGATGGGAGGAATCGGCATGATGGAAACCGGAGGGTACGGACATGATGAGGGTATTAGTAGATTTAATCACAATTCTATGATGGATTATGGATTTGCAGGTATGGGTGGTTTTGGCGGAGGTCTCTTTATGATTCTGTTTTGGGTTTTAGTTATTGCGGGTACGTTTGCCCTCATAAAGTACTTCACAAACAGCAATCAAGGAACGCCGTCTACAAAGAGCGCTTTGGACATACTTAAAGAACGGTACGCGAGAGGTGAGATAGACAAAGAAGAATACGAAACAAAGAAAAAAGACATGTAATGCAAACTTAGTAACGTAACAAAACCCACTATGAAAACATTAAATGCACTCGCACTTGGATACACAGGAGCTATTATATCCGCAGTATGCATGTTGCTTCTGGGTATACTCGGTAGTCTCGGTCTCTACTCAGGGGCTGTCGCTATGATGGAAGAATGGCATATGTTTTTTTCTCCCTCAGTTGGAGGAATTATTATTGGCATGATAGAGGCTGCAATCATAAGCTTTATCATCCTGTACGCATTTGCCCTTGTATACAACTTACTAGTAACAAGAAAATCAAACTAATATGAAATACGGATATTCAAAAGTAGTCTCTCTTCCTTTTGATGAGGCAATAGTAAAGACTACAGAAGTACTTGCTACCGAGGGTTTTGGTGTACTTAGCACTATCGACGTCAAAGCCACTATGAAGAAAAAGCTAGACCTTGAGTACGAAAACTACACCATTCTCGGTGCCTGTAACCCAGAGTTTGCCCACCAGGCACTCGAAGCCGAAATAGAGATAGGCCTTCTCCTTCCCTGCAATGTTATCGTCTACCAGACAGATGAGGAAGTACACGTCTCAGCGATGCTTCCCTCTGCTGCAATGAGCGCAGTTGAGAATGACGCCATTGTCGACGTTGCGGTTGCGGTTGAAGCAAGACTCAAACGAGTCATTGATACGTTGTAACGTAAGTAAATATATGGGTCAGCATCCACGCTGTTTGTTGTAGCTTACTATTTTATTCATTAATTAAAATACATTACGATGAAGAAAAGAGATTTAGTTAACTAAATTTAGAATATCAACAAGAATTTAATTGAAGTAAAATTATGGATATATCAGAAAAAAGAAAGCAAAAAAGAGTTGCGACTCAAATGATCCCAGAAGATGTTCCTGGCGAATTGGGTTTAGTGCAGGTGGACGTTACATGGGGGATTATTCAGCCAATGCAGGCCGCTAAAAACATATCTACAGTCGGTGAGTTAGACGTACACAACTACCAAGAACAAGAGCTACCAATTGTTGACGTACGGACTGCGGGTACTACTGATGATGCGACGATTCTAGGCTCGAAACACATACCCCATGATGAAATAGTGAAGCGAATCGACGAACTAGATAGGGCTCAGCCGACCATTTTTTTTTGCAATGGTCCACAATGTCCACAGACACCGGCTGCCATACGAGACCTCTTGGAAGCTGGGTATCCGCCTGACAAAATACTTTATTACAGGGGAGGAATGCATGACTGGATTACATTAGGACTGTCTTAAAATCGCCCACACCTTACCGTAAAGGAACTCCTTTGTACGGGTTATCCGATACTAAGTATGTAGTCCTCCAAGGAAGGTTCCTTTTATAACCACCGTTAACAAGCTATGGAGGACCGGCCTCTGTAAGTAACCCTTTACGAAAAAATACTGGACCAGTTTTCTGGTCCAGTATTTTTTTATACGTTAATGTATGCATTTCTTACATCTTCATCGCTCCTTCTTCAGTCATTTCCATATGCATTTTTCCGTCTTCATCTGTATGGGATCTCATGAAAAAATATTGAAAAAGTAAAATCAAAATGATTCCAGCGCCAGCAACCAGAAGCACAAACGGGTCACTCAAATATTTCATATATATAAACGCAGCCAAAATAATACTATCCATGAGGATGGCGATTAATGGAATGATTGGATTAAATTTCACTTCCTTTTTTAGATATCTGAATAGTCCCCAATGAATGGCGATATCCATTATCAAATAAAAAATAGCACCAATTGAGGCAATCCGTGTTAAATCAAATAAAATAGTTAATAATATAGCTAAAGAAACCGTAAAAATTAATGCCGGGTTTTTAAGATTCTTTACTCTATTTAAGTTAGGAACTTGTTTCATTTGACTTAACATTCCTAACATTCTAGAAGCTGAATACACACTAGCAATAACGCCAGAAACAGTTGCTGTGATGGCCAGAAAAATAGTTACTATAAAACCCCACTCACCAAATACAGGTTTTGCAGCAGCAGCCAAGGCATAATCTTTTGCCACAATAATTTCTTCAACACTTAATCCCCCAGCAACCGATAACGCTAAGGTCACATAAATGACTGTACAAATTGCAATTGAAATAATAATAGAACGTCCAATGTTTATGTGTGGATTTTTAATATCTCCACCTTGATTGGTGATGGTTGTAAATCCTTTATACGCAAGAATAGATAAAGCCAAAGCAGCAATGAAACTAAGCCCTGCAGTTAAAGATTCGCTGTTGGTAGAAATATAATTACCGGTAATAGTAGGTAAACCCGAAATAGCCAAGCCTGCAATAGCAAATAACGCAATACCGACAACTTTAATAATGGCAGTAAAGGTCGCTGTTGCTTCGATTATTTTGTTCCCTGAAATATTTACAATGTAGGCTATCGCAATGAGAATGACTCCCAATGTAGACGCATCGCCTGCATACTCTTCTGGAAATAATCGCAAAGTATAAGCGCCAAAAGTACCAGCGACTAAACTTTGAGCAACCACCATTGATACATACATCAATAAAGAGAAAAAACCAGTAGCTATACCTGGCCCATACGCTTTTGTTAAAAACTTTGCGACACCTCCAGAAGAAGGGTATGCGTTTGAAAATTTAACATACGAATAGGAACTAAAGGCGACGACTATTGCTCCAGCAATAAAAGCAATGGGGAATAAATCACCCACCAACTCCGCTATTTGACCCATAAGCACAAAAATTCCTGCTCCAATCATTACGCCCGTCCCAAGGGAGACAGAGCCAACTAAAGAGAGTTTTTGATTTTGTGTTTTGTTATCTTTCATAATTTCAATTATCTTCACGGTATACAACCGGTGATTACCGAAAAGTCGAAATATATTTCTTAAATAATGAGTTGCTTGTTTCCAAGTACTTTATTACACCTTGTTTTCAGGTCAGTAATTTTAGGTTGTTACTACAGCTTTATACGTAACTTGCTCTATTGTACTCCTCTTCCCCTTATAAAATAACGCTTTCACAACACACGGAGAAAACTTTCTTTTATTTTACCTGAGATCTTCCCAGCAAAACTATAGAATTTCGCCAACGTGCATTACGGTAAGGTGTCATTCCTATGATATTCTGTAAAATAGTACTACAAGTTATCTAATATTTAATATATGGAATCAAACTACAAAAACTTCTTCACCATGATTGGCGCATCTTCGCTTTTGATGTATGCCGCGATGTACCTCAATACCTATGCTTTCGATCATATTTTCTTCAGCGAGATGCGGTTGTACATGAATCTGCTCATGACCGCGATTATGGCCGTAGTGATGCTGTGGTTTATGCGTCACATGTACACCAACAAACGAACGAATCAATACATTATTGGAGGCAGTATTGCATTGTTTGCCATGGCTCTATTCTTGGTCCGTAGTCAGGTCTTAGTAGACGACATCGACTACATGGAGGCGATGATTCCCCACCACTCAATCGCTATTCTCACTAGTGAACGCGCGCAAATCGAAGATCCGCGGGTACGTGAACTAGCTGACGAAATCATTGCTGCTCAAAAAAGAGAAATTGACGAGATGAAAAAGCTGATAGAAGAACTTAAATAGAAAAATGAATTTGAATAACATTTAACTGTTACTTTTGGAATTGGTATCATTTTTTGATGCTACCTGAATATATTCTCTATACACGAAATAGGTTCCAGCGAGAAACAGTAGCGTTGCTAAAATACTAACTGTAAACTGAATAGCGATTGATGAAGTTGCTGCGAACATAAATACAAACGCTAACGGTGTAATACCCAAAACTGTAGTCACCAAGAATGCAGGGTAACTAATCGTACTGGCAAAACCCAATGCGTAACTTACCGCGTCTACTGGTAGTGCCATTCGAAACAACACAATCAATCCATAAAAATGCCGTCTCGGGACCGAAGATTCATAGACATGTATTCGTTGTATAAACGGCGTCTCTTTGAGTTTCCGAAAACCAAAGTGTCGAGCAATCCAGAACGCTCCCACCGAACCGATGGTCCAACCCAGAATGCTGTACAGGGCTGCCAATACTGGACCATAACTATTGGCTGCTACCGGCAGTAAAAAACCAGTCCCAAGCGGCGCGAACACAATTGAAGTAGCCAAAATCAGCACGTAAAATATGACGCCAGCAGCACCAGCTTGACTGGTAAGTTCTTTTAGTAATTCAGTATGTTGCTGTGACCACTGTGACAGTGATACAAATAGTACTATTCCTACTAGACCACCAATTATGTATTTACTGTATTTTAGTTGCATACTCATTTATATAATAATTAAGCTTAAACCCATCTCCGTTATGAATAATAATACTCTCTCTAATCAAAAGTTTCTTGATTGTTGACGGGGTTTCAGTAGTACTGTCAATTGCACAAGTGGTCGCCCACACATCAGCCTCACAGGCAGTATCAGCCACTACGTACGAGGCTATTTTATTTGTGGTATGTAAATGATTATGATCTTCAGCCGTATTTTTATCTTTCCACATACGCACAAACGGTGAAGAAGCAGCGAACCCTTGATTGAGCAATGTAATCGTACCTATACCCAGCTGTTTATCCTTTGGATGAGATAAGGTGATAGTGATTGGTTTCTCGTTGTCATGTGTTGCATAAATATCGCCACCACCATTTATCACAAACGACTGTAGACCAAGAACATCTCGGTAGTGCTTTGCTAACGCATCAATAACAAAACCTTTACCGATACCGCCAAGATCAAGTCTTGCTTCCTGCAAAGTTATTTTTTCATTGGTTACTGTAAGCGCATCGGGTAGTAAGGGGATACTCGTAGTCGCATCTTCTGTTTTAGTAAATGAATACAATGCATCGTAGCCACTTTGCTCCATCTTTTCCCCAATGGCAATATTAAATACACCACTGGTCACTTCATAGTATCGAAGTGACTCGTTGAGTAGCATGACAAACTCAGGATCAGGATTATAAAATACCTTTTCTTGATTAAGTTTTGAGAGCCAAGAATCTGCCCTGAAGCGACTATAACGAGCTTCAAACTTTTCGAGGAATTCTTTTGTTTCGTTTCGAACTATTTCGATGTCTGCGACATTTTCTAGTATCTCTATATTCCAAAATGTACCTAAAGCTTCGTAAGATTCGAGTAGCATCATAAATTATATCTGTTCCTCTAGCTGAATCTCTTCCAGAGCATCATTGAAGGCTTTGGTAGTAAGTGATGCAAAGCTGACACGTGCCAACGAGGCAGTATCAATCGGCTGTCCTACAATTTCATCGTAGAACTCATCAACAAAAACCTCTTGGTGCATGATAGATATCTGATCAGGCGAATTAAATGCCACTTCTGCGTCAGTAATAATCCCAGCCTCGACAACAATAGTTGTTTTCATCGGCTCAGTTAAAAAAGGATTGATTGTATACGCATGATCAACAACATACTCAGTAACACCGCCTTGTACGTCAACGGTTACTGAGTTAATTATTGACTGAGAAGCAGCAGCGGTTGGTGCCGCCGGCAAAGTGATCGAGACAGGCAGCCTATCGCGCATCATCGGCTCTGTCGCAGCCTGCTCTTTAATGTCTCGCAGAGCAGCGTCAAAAGCACCATTAGTAAGCGACGCACCGCCCATTCGTGCCAATGAAACGTCCTTTATTGACTGTCCAATGACTTCGTCTTTGTAAGACTCCTTAAATAAATTCTGATAATCAATTGAAACCGGATTTACTACATCAAAAGCAACATCAGCGTCGGTCACGATACCGTCTTTAAAAGTGAGCGAGACTTCCATTGGTTCAATATATCCATACGGTATTTCATATCGCACAGCAGTGGTATACACACCGTCAGTAAAGGACATCATACCCATATCCGTTGGCATCAATTCTCTAGTGACTACTTCTTCAGAATCATCTACCACAATCGTATCAGCACGACCAATAATCGTTACCATCGAGTAGCTAAAAGCGCTTGTGAGTATCAATATTCCTGTGATTAGTATTTGTGGTGGCATAAATAAATGTAGTTAGGTTAGGCGAGGCCAGGAAAATAATCAGTTTTAATGTTTTTGTTTGGCACTCCAAGATAGGAAAATAATTTTTTGTATGCATCTACCATACTAGGTGGACCAGACAGAAAAACTATACGGTTGGAAACATCTGGTACGTGGCCACGCACCATTTTTGCTGTGAGGAAACCTGTCTCTCCAGCCCAGTCTGCCGGAGCTTCGTTTAGTACGTGCACTGTCGTCACACCATCTACTTCATAGGTTGCAAGTTTCTTGGCGTATGCCACATCTTCCATTTTGTTGTTGCAATAAAAGAAGGTTCCGTCGATTGATTGTTTTGTATCATGAACGTATTCTAGTTGACTCAAAAATGGTGTAACTCCGATGCCCCCAGCTACAAAGACATATTTATAAGCGTTCGTATTTTTCGGCAACACAAAATCTCCAGCCAGTTGAGCTGCATGCATGACACTACCTTGCGTAAACTTTTGCAGTGACTGTTTAAAAGTACTACCAGACTCGACAGTACGTACTACTAGCTTTATGTTTTGTTTAGTTGGGCTGGAAGCTACTGTGAAATATCGTCTGATACCTCGACCGTCTGGGGACTGATGCGGGAGTGCCCACTCTAAATATTGTCCAGCCTGAAATTGAACCGGGAATGACGGTCTAAACGTGTAGGCAAAGGTATTGCGAGCAACCTCCTCCACCTTCAGACAAGTTAGCTTTAGCCGACCGCGCATTGTCATTGGCCACACTAAAAGATTGGCAATGATAAGTGTGAGTTCTGGTGAATTAAAGAGTGGACCAATCATAAATGGCATCTGCGAGAGAAGACCGACAAAAGCTCCATAATACAGCTGGGCCTTTGCTCCGGCTGGCGTAGAAAGTGGCTCAGTCACCATAATAGTCATAAAGAACCACAGTGGCGAAAGAGTGAGTAAACTAACAAAAATATCTGCTGATACTCCACCGCGTAGCAAGCTGTACACCAGCACCATCAGCACTGAAGCTGCAATACCCATCAATACCATCGGTACTCGTCTAATTTTTATAACAACCAATAGTCCACCAGCAATAAGAACGGGTGCAAACCACAACGTTCCAATCCACCACGAAGCATACGCCAGACCAAACATGCCTGACAAAACAGCTGCGAGTGCTACTGGGTTGAAAATATGAACATGGCGATAACGAACTACATATTTTAAAGCGATACTAAGAAGAGAGACTGTCGCTAATGCAGCCAGTCCAGTTGGAGTACTCACTGGTGTGAAGATGAGAAACAATATGAGAGCAGTAATCACACTGGACCACACGTTAGCTGGGGCTTTAGTGAAGTTAGCGAGTAGGTAGTGAGTAAGGAGCGCAACGCTTAATATCACCCCTAAAGAAAGCAGAAGTGCTCCAAAAGAGTAAGCAACCAGCCCAACTAAGCTAAGCAATAGACCGTGCAGCACATAGATACCAAGGACTGTGGTCAGCACTTGATACATAGTAAAGCGGTCAAATAAATGTTCTAAATACTGCATCATATTATTTTAGATTGATAGGTTTTAACCAAAACAACTTTTTCTTTTCATTTTTTACTACTGACAGTGCAAATGTAATACCTATCAAGAGAATCAGAATATGCAGGCGGGTAGCCAAAAATATAACAACCAGCTCACTCATACACTACGTAACTCAACTAACCCTCCTTCCAGTCCGTTAATCATGTAGCCTCTTTCCTGAAGCTCTCTTTCTACAATTGAGGCTCGTCCTCCTGTTCGACAGAAAACGATTATTTGTTTGTCTTTTGGCAAGTTGTCCTTAATTGCCTCTGTGAAGACCTTACCCATAGGCATGTTAACTGCACCTTCAATTGTTTCATCGCCCGACAATTCTTCAGCTTCTCGAATATCAAGAAGGAGTACTTCATCTCTATTCTTGATAAGTTCTTCAAAAGTTTCTTTTTTCATAATTTTGTATTTACTATCTAGCAAGTGGCTCTGGTGACTTATTTTTGTTTTGGCGAATAAATTCATTTATACGTTCTTCATCAACTGCATCTAATTTCATCAGCCTGCCCCAAGAAGCCACAGCTATATTTGTATCGTTTGCTTCTCGTGGGCCCACAATCAAACTAGCACTGTTTGCTCTGGCGATTTCACCAAGTGTTGCGATAGCGTCGTCGTCAAGATTTTTGTACGAAATCCAAATACCACCGTGTTCAATATTATGAATAGCGTTTATATCTGGAATCTCCTCTGCATTGAATCCCCATGGAGCTGGTCCAGCGTGCGGGCCTGAAGTTGGAGGATTAGAGTTGTACGTTTGAGGCTCACCACCGGGAGCAATGTGATCTGCATTCATAATTGTTACCGCTTCTCCTGGTCGATTTTCATTGGCTGTCTGAGCAGCACTCGAAGCCCAATAGACACCACCGACGATGAGCCCGAGTAGAATCCCCCACGGTAACCAACTTTTCATTTGCTTTATTTTGACACTTCTTTCATGTTCTTTTTGTTTTTCCTCTCGCTTCAAATCAGTACGTTCTCTTTTTGTTAAGTTATTTGTATTTTCTTCTGTCATATAATTGATCATTAGTGTTAATACCCATCGAAGGATTCCGTGCGAATACACTCTTCTGCTATACCGCCAGCCTGTAAGCCGTTTACCGTGAGAGCAACCATGGCTGGCGGACCAACTACCCACCAAATAGCATCTGTATGTTTGCGGGAGAGCTTCATAAACAACTCTACTGTTGGCCGTTTATATACTTCTTCCAGGGAGAATTGTTTTTGCTGTGCTGTCATTAGTTTAAGTTCCTGCAGGTACGCAGCACTTTGAGGATTTTGGTTTCCATACACCAAAGTGATTGGTTGGTTCCACTTTGCCTGCTCGTTTTGCCGCAAGAAGCTCATGAAAGGTGAAATACCAACTCCGCCAGCAATGAACACCTGTGGTCGAGTCAATGTCTGAGGTAAGAGGAATCTCCCTGCTGCTTGTTCTAGCGTAACGGTAGATCCTAACGGTAAGGCTCTGAGTGTTTCCTTGAATCCACTCCCTGATATTCTAAAGGTGATACGCAACGTTTCAAAATCATCTGGCGAAGATGCGATTGAAAATAAACGAGAAGCACCCTTTACGTCTGACTGAGTAAGTTTTGTAACCGCCACTTGCATGTATTGTCCCGCCTGAAACGCAAAGGAAGCCGGTCGTTCAAAGGTTACTTCATGGGTTCCTTTTGCCACCTCACGCTGCTTTACGATTTTTGCTTCAAATACCATATGTATGTCATTACCAGTCAGTCTTACGTTGCCGTCGTACTGTCTTGATAAACGCTAAGCATTGCACTACAAACACCGAAATAATGGCAAAGAGATAATAATATTTGAGCACGTTATCTGGGTAGTTCGTCGGTTGTTCCATAACCACTCGCTGCAACGATGGTGTGTAATGGATGAACGCGAAGTACACCACATGCAGCGCACCTAAATAGAAGATTACGTATGACAACATGTGTAGCCACTTCCAAGATGACACCCCCAGCCAGCTCACTGCTTTGTCAAACGAAGTAGCAGCCAGAGCTAGGGCAAACACGAGTGCGACCAGACCCATGAGATTAGCCAAACCAAAACCAGACTCCACCCGCAGGTAGGTTTCAAGTTGCGGGATATACTGGTAGCCAAAGAATTCCCACACTCCCCATCGTACCCAACCATCAAGGATTAAGTATCCATGCACGAGTGAAATGAGAAAAAACCAAATACCAACTTCTCGTCGATACGATGTAAATCGAGTGAGTGGTGTCCACAACTTAGATGCTGGGCCAATAAACATCGCGAACCACAACAGAAAAAACGAACCACCACCAAACGCTTTCCACAGCTGCATATCAGGACTCCAGGTGGCATTCAGCGCCCACACCATGTACACCAATGCGCTAGCGACACCTCCTACCAGTACGTGACGCAATAGTACGACTTTGGTACTTTTTATTCCTAGCAACATAACTTAATTTGTCACCGTAATTAATCCAGTAAACGCTGCATTTAGGTGGTCGTGATATTCCCACTCCCCAGCCTCTTCAAAGATATACATGTACATATCTCCTGACTTGAATTGATCAAAGGTTGGCAGTATGTCGTGTGCTGGATGACTGTCTGAGGCTACCCACATTTGTGTATCACTCTCGTTTACAAAATGCACCATTGCCCCTTTCTTGACCTCAAGCGTGGCTGGTTCAAAGCCATCGTTGGTGTACGTAATAGTGGGCATACTCATTGCCATGTCTCCCATCGATATGCCAGCGGGTAGCGCTCCCTGAGCTGGAGCAAACACCTCAGCTGGTACAGACAAACCAGTAGCTACATAGGTCGCCACGAAAGCTCCATCGCTGGCTTCAAACGGCTGATCTAGATCATTTAAGACGCGGTCATTCCCTTGGTCGGTATAGACTATTACCATCAGTTCTCCAGCTCCCTCGTAAAATTCTCCAACTGGAATAGCCACATCCGAATACGTACCGGCTTCTAGATATGAACTAATCTCAACAATTTGAGCTGCTGTTCCGTTAATAACTTCACGCAACACCAAGAAGCCTGGTTTAGTGAGCGTCGCTTTTTGTACCACCACTACTTCGGTATCAGACGAAGGAGCCACTCGTACGCTGGCTTCAGCAGTTGCAGTAACTTCTGACTCACTGTTAGTGGAGTTGGGGGTTGATTGACCTGCCGTAGATACAAACCACCACCCAAGCAGAGCGAGAGCTATTGCCATACAAATGAGTAATGCAATTTTTTTCATACAATTAAATTATAGTAACGATTAATTCTTCTCCGTGTGCATCAGTTTTGTCTGTTGGGTTCACACCACCACACACTGCTGCGTCTGCACTGACGACACGGCTGGCGACAAACTGCAT
>Ga0306900_1000629_pt1 | contig 14437 bp, 14 predicted proteins | sample AntRauMFilla3765_FD_190416 | JGI IMG/M metagenome (GOLD analysis project Ga0306900, IMG submission 190416) | Saline lake microbial communities from Rauer Islands, Antarctica - Metagenome Filla 3 #765 (v2) (version 2) | ecosystem: Environmental > Aquatic > Non-marine Saline and Alkaline > Saline ... | reverse complement strand
TAATCTTGAAGGGATGAACACGCCGCTGTTGGTTGAGTTCGGCACAGACGACGGGGCCGTTGATTTTAACCAAGGCGTTGAATTGTACAACACTATGCGGCGCATGCAAAAACCCTTTGCCATGCTCGTGTATGAGGGCGAAAACCACGGTCTGGCTCGCGAAGAAAACCAGATTGATTACGCTACCCGCGCCTTTGAGTGGCACGAACACTTTTTACTGGGCAAAGAGGCCGCTGACTGGATTACCAAAGGCCTGCCTTACATCGAACGCCCGGAAAGCAAAGAGGAGCAAAGCAAGTAATTGAATCAAAGTGCTGGACACAACGTTTCACAAAGGAGGCTCAAGGTTTCGCGAAGAGTACTTTGTGCAGCATTGCGATTTCTTCGACTAACTTGGTTGAATGGTTGATAATCTCGTTTAAAGCGAAAGTCTAAAAGAAAGGGATGCCACACACACTTTATGAGCTGAGCGAGGAATGTAATATCAAGGATAAAGACTTCCTGAAAGCTGATCAGATTAATTTTTTAGTCAATCAATACATTTTTCAAATTTTGTTAGATTTGATGAAAGCAACGAAAAAATTGCTCCCATGATTGCGCATTCTTACACAACTGATACCAGCACGCACTTGATGATTACCTTGCGATCTATTTTAATCCTTGGGGGTATAGCACTCTTTATAACTGGAACGATCAATATCATTAAAGTCTCAGGAGCATTTTATGGGGGTGCTTTTCTGGGATGCTATTTCATCGTTGTGGGCATATTTTTTGATTATCACTACCGCAATGTGGAATTGACCATCGGCAAAGAGGTAATTCGGCACCGGCGCTTTAAAAAAATATTGCGCGCCGAGCGTAATGTGGAAGTACGCTGGCAAGATATTGAACAAATCACCGTACATACCTGGTCCGTTCATCTAACCGTCATGGACGATATTCGCCTGAAGTTTAAACTGCCCAATTATACCTGTAAGCAGTTTCAGAATATAAAACAACAGTTGGGCAGTTTAGCCGAGGAAAAGAATATTCCCATTCAAATAAAAAGCTGGTGGTAACGATGAAGCCGTTTAAGATTTCACATCATAAACAGAAAAATCGATTTAAGTGGCTGAACTGGATTGCACTGGGGCTCGGGCTTATTTATTTCTACTGGGCCGCTGATGTTTATTTCAATGAAAATGATGTTTCTGGGGCTACCATAAATCTCATACTTGGCTTGTTTTGGCTTGCATCCGGGTACGTAAACTTATTTTGGATTGACCCGCCCATGCCGGATATAGTGCTGGATGACCATGGAATAACCGTGGACGAGAAAGACAATAGTCGGTTATTGAGCTGGAATGAAATTCAAGATATCAATCTTGATAACAACACCATCTTCATTCATTTGGATACCGGCCGGGAGGAAGAGCTCAAAATTTGGCCGCTGGAATACAAAGAACTGCAAACCGTGAAGGAAAAACTCCGGTCACTCACACAATCAAACAACATTAAATTCAGCTCAAAGTATTGAATAGCTCAAAATCTAAATCCGAAGATAAATTTCACCTTGTCGCCAACTCGGCCGCCTTACCTCCTTTCTGGGCACGAGCTGTAGAAAGAGGTCTTTTCAGTATTATATTAGCAACGCTCGTCATTCAGCAATTTATTGATAAGTCCCTGCTTGATGCGTTCCTATTTATCGCTTTTCTAATTGTTATTATGGGTGGGTTGGTTTATTTCATCAAAAAAGCCAACAAGAATATGCAGCTCACGGTTGATTCGGAACGTATCCAAAGCACCGATGACAGTACCATTGCACGGACGGCCCATTTCTCACAAATTAAAAAGCTGCGCCTGACAGGAAACAATATATATGTTTGGTATTCCGGAGGTTCCAAAGAGAGATTTATACTGCCGGCCCATTCCGAAGCCGAATATGAACAGCTTAAAAAACTCCTGCGAAAATCAGCCAACCAGAACGGGACTAATTTTGAGGAAAAAAGAAACTGGATTTAATCTCGAACAACCGCAAAGCAATTATTCAAGATTCATAGATTCCATTCTTGTCCCACTGCTCTGCTGTGGGACGTAAGCGATTCTGGAGTTTCTCAAAATACCTCCGCCAGAAGCTTATTAACTTCAATATGCGTGGCTAACCAGAGGTCAGCCACGAGATTAGTGACTTTCATTCTTTACCACTTCATCTCGTCCCGTATCTCAGGTGCGGGACGATGTTATTCACCATCTATATGCGTGGCTAACCAGATAATTCCCCCTTAAAAAGGGGGTGTCCGCTACAGCGGACGGGGGTTGTCATTAAAAACCTCAAATAGAATATAATCTAAGAATCATCGATTGGGTACTCCCTTTTTTTAATGGAGCGTTTTTTAAAACACCTCAAACAGCAACTTCACCGCCATCCCCAGCGCCAGCAGCGCGAAGCCGTACTGCAAGTAGCGATCGTTAATTTTCAGGGTGATGAATGCACCCAAAAATCCACCCGCCATCGCCCCGATGGATACCGGAAGCGCCGCCCCGAAATCTACATAACCCCATCCATAATTGGTCAACGTTGCAAATTCATTCGCGCTGAATCCCAGCTGCAGCCATCCCGAAAGGGAAATTAATACAATAGCCAGGGAAGAAATACTGACTACCTTTTTGAACGCTTTCTTATAGTACAGATTCATCATCGGCACCATTACCCCGCCCCCGCCAATACCGGCCAGGGCCGCCACAAAACCACCCAATCCGCCCGTAAAAAAAGCTTGCCACAATGTTATGGATGCACCATTCGGTGCATCTTGTTGGGTTGGCCGACTGCCACGCCGCGCGAACATCCATGATACGTACAACAAAAGCAGACTAAAAAATACCACGAAAAATTGTTGGCTGTAAAATGGCTGGGTGATCACCCATTTGCCGACCGTCACGCCCATCGCCCCCATCACCCCGACTTTAAGCCCCTCGGTGGCGTAAAAATTTTGCTGTCTAAATTGTCGCGCCGAGCTCCCAAAAGCCGCGATAAAAGTGCAAAATAGGGACGTCCCGATGGTCAACAATACTGGATTTTCAACCCCGGCCCCATTAAAGACCACAAAAAGCACGGGGGTAAATAATATACCGCCGCCAATGCCCAGCAATCCCGCCAGTATACCGGCAATGAGGCCCAGTCCCAACAGTATTAAAAAAGTGGTTTCGAACATTACTTAATCCATATATAGCTTGTCATGCTGAATGTATTCCAGCATCTCACAGAATGACTTTATAAAGTATTCAGATCCTGAAACAAATGCAGGATGACAATAGTTTTTAATTAATAAGTGGTCTAATTCCCCGACCCTGTGGGTGAGAATGAATCATAAAAGAAGGTCTGCAAAAATACCTTTGAGTCCCCTCTTGGGAGGGGATAAAGGGCGGGTAATCATAAAAGAAGACCATTTTTGCAGCCCTTCCGTCTTATTGATACCCCGACGGCTCTGCCTCTGGGTAGTTCATTCGCTTGAGGACAGCTCAATCTCACCCTTCATAAAGGTACAAGCCTGCCCGCTAATTTCAAGCCGGTCATTTTCCAGTAGTTTACAATGAAGCGCTCCGCCACGTGCCGATATTTGTCGTGCGTCCAACTCATTTTTTTCAAGTCGGCCGGACCAGTACGGAACCAACATGGTATGAGCCGAGCCCGTCACGGGATCTTCTTCAATGCCCACAGCCGGGGCAAAAAAACGCGAAACGAAATCCACTTCATGCCCCGGCGCCGTAACCATCACGCCACGCGTTTCTACATCTGCAAGCAAGCTAAAATCGGGCGATATGTTGCGCACCTGATCCTCATTATCCAGCACCAGCATATAGTCATCGGCTTTGAAGCAGGCCTTGTAATGGTTCGCGTCTGCCAGCCAATCATCCAGCGGACATACCGCCGCGGGATTGCCTTTAAAGGCCTGATCTGTAAATGCCTCAACCTGATAAATATCTATCTTCATAGCTGTTATTTTATATTCGTATCCGTTGCATGAATTAAGAAATAGTATGCAATTTTCAAATTTGTTCGGTCGAGATTGTAGATCGAGATTTATCTCGATTTGATTGAGAACTTAATTTCTCGACATAAATGTCGAGCTACAAGTAATCTGCAACTATTCCAAAATTTCAAATTCACCATTCCGCTGCAATAAACTTATATTTCATTTAATAAATTCATACCATCACAGCATAACCTTGGCAGGGACGTATTGCAATACGTCCCTGTAATTGAATCTTTTTTTTGCATGAAACGCAGCCCAAAACCATCTGATTCCGGCACAAAAAAAGCCGTCTCTGAAAGATTATTTTCCATGGCAATCTGCTGCATAAGCTCATCTGCCAGCCAATCATCCAGCGGACATACCGCCGCGGGATTGCCTTTAAAGGCCTGATCTGTAAATGCCTCAACCTGATAAATATCTATCTTCATAGCTGTTATTTTATATTCGTATCCGTTGCATGAGTTAAGATATAGTATGCAATTTTCAAATTTGTTTGGTCAAGATTGTAGATCGAGATTTATCTCGATTTGATTGAGGACTTAATTTCTCGACATAAATGTCGAGCTACAAGTAATCTGCAACTATTTTAAATATTTCAAATTCACCATTCCGCTGCAATAAACTTATATTGACGCTTGCGTCATCCTGAACTTGTTTCAAGATCTTAAAGAGTAAATTTAACATTTTTTCCAAGAGATCCTTCGACTTCGTCCGCCTACTGGCGGCTGCGCTCAGGATGACAATCGCAAGAAATTAATAAGAAGTTCAAAAATTTTATGAAACGCTACCCGAAACATCTGTCTAAAAAAATTGGCTTTGATGCTATCCGTGATGCGGCGCTGAGCAACGCCCGTTCAACCATGGGGCGCGAACAGCTTCGCCGTCTTTCGCCTTCTGCCAGGCGGACCAAAATTGAGCGTCGGCTGGCATTAACGGCCGAGATGATGGAGCTGCTGCAAAATGATGCCGCCTTTCCGCTGGATCGACTTCACGACGTACGGGAATACGCGCGCTCCTCGAAAGCCGAAGGAAGCCTGCTATCGCTGGAAATATTTCTCAAAATTTGGGAAGTATCGGTGACCGCCCGGCGCATAAAGTCATTTATAACCGACCGGCAGGAAAAATATCCGCAGCTCTGTGAAACGTGTGCAGCCCTTATCCCGCTTAAAGAATTAGAAGATCAAATTCAGGCAGTCATTACCGATCAAGGCCAAATGCGCAGTGATGCCAGCGCCGAGCTAAAACGCATTCGTCGCCGCCTCAAGAAAAAACGCACCGATCTGCGCACCACTATCAACCGGGTGATGAGCCGGGCATCCAAAAAAGATATGACTTCTGACGAAGGGCCCACCCTGCGCGGCGGACGCATGGTTATTCCCATTCAGGCCGAATACAAACGCCGCGTGCAAGGCTTTGTGCACGATGTTTCTTCCACGGGTCAAACGGTGTACCTGGAACCGGTGGAAGCCCTGGAAATAAATAATAAAATTCGCGAGCTGGAATCAGCCGAGAAACGGGAAATTGAGCGCATCCTGCGTGAGCTCACCGCCAGCGTGCGAAATCACAGAGATTCCATCACCCAAAATTGCGAAACGCTGGGCACCATTGATGCTATTGCGGCCAAGGCTGATCTCTGCATCAAGCTAAATGGGTACGTTCCGGTGATTTCTGAGGCCGCTCATTTGTATGTAAAAGAGGCCTACAATCCCATTTTGCTGCTTAAAAATTTGGGACTCAGCGAATCGGAACAAGAACCCGTGGTTCCGCTTGATCTGGAATTGGAGGATGGTGAAAAATGCCTGGTGATAACGGGACCCAACGCCGGCGGCAAATCGGTGGCCATGAAAACGCTGGCGCTTTGCGTGATGATGGCACAGGCCGGTTTTGCCATTCCCGCCCGCGACAGTTCGGAGCTCCCGGTGTATAGCGGACTCTTCGTAGATATGGGCGATGATCAATCCATTGAAAATGATTTGAGCACCTTCTCTTCCCGCCTGAAATGGATGAAGCAAACGCGCGCATTGGCCGATGAGCACAGCCTGGTACTTATTGATGAAGCGGCAGCCGGAACCGACCCTGCTGAAGGCGGCGCCTTGTTTCAGGCTTTTATTGAAGGCATGATTGATCGCCGCGCCACCACCCTTGTGACCACGCATCATGGTTCGCTGAAAGTTTTTGCACACGATCATCCGGCGGCTGTAAATGGGTCTATGGAATTCAACCAGGATACCCTGGCCCCTACTTATCGCTTCAAAAAAGGCGTACCCGGCAGCAGCTATGCCTTTGAAATTGCCGAGCGAATGGAGCTGGATAAATCGTTGCTGGAAAAAGCGCGTGGCTTACTGGGTGAGGCCAAAGACAGCATGGAAAAACTCATTACCGATTTGGAGGCAAAAACGCAGGAGGCCAATAAGATCAAACAAAAATACGATACGCTAAAATCGAAAACGGAGGCCGAGCGCAACCGCTACGAAGAAAAACGGTCGGGCATTGAAAAAGAGAAGGAGTCCATCCGGGAAAAGGCCTTGAAAGAAGCAGAACAGATTATGAAGACGGCCAACCGCCGCATTGAAGAAGCCGTGGAGAAGGTAGTGGCACAAGGACAGAAAGATAAAGAGACCATTAAAGAAGTCCGCCGCGAGGTGGAGCAGTATAAAAAGCAGGTGGATAAAGAGCTTGGACAGCTGCAAACCAAACAGAATAAACGAAAACAGCAACAAGATGACGAACAGCCGCCTAAAGAAGGAGACTTAGTAAGGCTGAAAGACGGCAACACCACTGGTGAACTGGAAGAAGTAAATGGCGGGAAGGCTGTAGTGTTAGCAGGCGGGCTACGCCTGAAAACGAAGTACAAAAATCTGGTGAAGGTGAAAGATTTTAAGGATATCGTGCAAAAAGAACAGCAGGTAAAGCTGAATTATGATCGAAAATACGTTAAACCCAGCATCGAAATTCGCGGTATGCGCGGCGAGGAAGCCATGAAAGAAGTGCAACGCTATATGGATAATGCCATTGCTTCCGGGCGATCGGAAGTGGACATCATTCACGGCAAGGGCGAAGGCATCTTAAAAAGATTGGTCCATGAATATTTGGATGAACGCAGCGAGGTGAACGGCTATGAAATGGCCTCACTTGCACGCGGCGGGGCGGGCTGTACGATAGTGAAGATGTAGATCGGGATTCATCCCGATTAGTCAAAAAATAAATTCCATCTACCCCACATGACTGTCGAGCTACATTTGGCAAACTAATTTAGATGTAGAGCGAGATTCATCTCGCTTAATTATATTTCAGAATAATATCTTTATTGTGAAGAGAGAAATATTATTATGAAAGATTTCTATCAGCGCAACTTGCCTCATTATCAACCTGCGGGCGGTGAATATTTTGTAACTTTTCGATTGGCAAACTCCCTCCCTCAAAAAATTATCCGATCCTTAAAACAAGAATTCAAGGAATCAATAAAGGCCGAAGGAGAAGAAAATCGCAATCACCTCAACAAGCGATATTTTGGGAAGTTTGATAGCCTGCTCGATCATTCTGAAAGCGGTGAAAAGTGGTTAGAAAACGATGAAATAGCCAAAATCATTGCCAATAAAATTCATGATTTTGATGATGACAAGTACGTTCTGATTTGTTTCTGCATAATGCCCAATCATGTGCATCTTTTGTTCAAAATACTAAAGCGAGATAAAGCTCGCTCTACATATCCGGTTACCAATATTCTAAGACTTATTAAGGGTTCAACAGCCCGCAAAGCTAATAAAATTCTTGGCAGATCCGGATCATTCTGGCAGCATGAAAGCTATGATCATTTAGTTAGAAGTGATGATGAAAGAGAGCGCATTATTCGCTATATATTGAATAATCCGGTAAAGGCCGGACTCTCAGATTTTTGGAAAGATTGGCGGTGGACCTACTGCAAGGAAGAATATTTACCCGTTCGATAAGTTAATCTACTCGGCATAAATGTCGAGCTGCAAAAACTCCACGGAAAGTTGGGACGATTGGAAGTGGACCTACTGCAAGGAAGAATATTTACCCTTTGATAAGTTAATCTACTCGACATGAATGTCGAGCTACGTTTGGCAAACTAATTTAGATGTAGAGCGAGATTTATCTCGCTTAATAAAACGTTCTGAAAGTATTACATACTCGGCATAAATGTCGAGCTGCATAATTGAAGTAGCCCTACACCAACTCCGCTACCGATTCCCAGCTGCCTTCGGCCTCCGCGTCAGCGTGATACCCTTTTTCTTCAAGCTGGTTCGTGATGCCCTTATCCGCAGTAATGAGTCGCATATTTTCAAAATCCAATTCCGGAAAGGCGGCAAACGTACGATTTACCGACCGCCGGGAATGAAAGATAACTGAATCAAGCTGTTTCTCTGCTACTTCTTGTTGATAATCTACAACGTCATCTTTTGAGGGGCCTTCAAGATCAAAGACATCAAGCTCGGTGACCGGAATGTCCAACTCCTTCAGCAAGCCCGGAAAATCTTCGCGCTTATGCGAGCCGCAAGGATACAACGTTTTACCAAGCCGCTGCAAGCGCAGCATTAATTCTACCACATCAATGGGCTTGCTGCCGTTTTGCGGATGAACCGCTGCAATGCCCTGCTCTTCCAAAAAAATAAACGTAGATTTATCGTACGTCAGGTTAAGAGTATTTTCGAGGGCTTCCATTTCATCAAGCCGTTGTACCTGCTCCAGGAAAAATCGGGCATTACGGATATTACTGTGTACAATATTCTCAAACTTACCCAAACCGCCGAGCACATTAGAAAACTCCGGTTGGTGAGTTTTCAAACTGTAAACCTCGAGCGGCGTATGCAACACGTCCGGGTTATCAAGGTGATCCAGAATTTCTTCTGAGTCTTCTGTCGCGGACGTCAGTAAAATGGTTTGTGACATTGAATTCTTAAATCTTTTATTGATTCCATCACTCTGAGTGATGGAATCAATTACACATTGTTTAATTTTTTAGCGTTCCTTCCTCTTCCAATAGCTCAAGCGTTTCAACGGCATGCCGCAGATGTGGAATAACAATGCTCCCGCCGACCATCAGCGCAACATTCATCGCTTCAATGATTTCGTCTTTCGTTGATCCGGCTTTGGCACATTGCTCCAGGTGATAATCGATACAGTCATTACAGCGAAGCGCGGCAGAGGCTACCAGACCAAGTAATTCTTTTGTTTGCGTAGGCAATGCGCCATCTTTGTATGTATTGGCATCGAGATTAAAGAACCGTTTGATTCCCAGATGATCCAGATCGAGAATCTTTTCATTCATTTCAGACCGTTCTTCCCGAAATTCATCCAGGCGGGTATTCGTTTGTTTACTCATTACAAAATGATATTATATTATTTAAAGACTGCTAAGATACCAGTTATTTGCTTGAATGTTAACAGCCTAATCAATACCCTAACCTGCTGCCGTCAACATTTGTGATAAAATTTAGTAATCGCTTACAACTTTGTGATGAATCAGTTGATGCCTGCTGTTTTCTTACAGCCCGGTTTCTATGGGAACCCATCATTTAATCTAAAATAAGGAGAAACCAACAGCGTGAGTAACAGCGACTCAAAACATAAGTTAGTGGTGCTGGGAGACAGCGTTAGCCAGGGATTCCAAAACGGAGGTGTGTATCGCACCGATCTCAACTTCCCGGCCTTTTTGGCACGCTGTTTTGAGCCCGAAATATCATTTAATCAGCCCCAATTTACGGCCCAGGGTGGGCTCCCGCTCAACCTTGAAGTGCTGGCCCGCGGATTGTCGGATAATTACGGCGACACCCTTGAATGGACCGAATACATCCCGGCCGCTGCGCACCTCTACAAAACATTGCGACGCATTAAAAAATATTGGGAAGGGCGGTACAAGCAAAATGAAGTCGATGAAAAATTGATTCCCTACCATAATCAATCGGTCTGGGGTTTTGCTATGAATGATGCCTGGCTGGTTACGGATAAAAAAAGCAGGGAGCTCATCGAAAATCAGCCCGATCGCTACTCCATTTTTGATGTGCTCCCCGATCACGCCATGTACACCACCGCAAGTATGGTGCTCAACCCGGCCATGCAGGACGAGTTTACCGACAATAATCTTTTTGATAATGTAAAAATATTAGATCAGCAAGACGGTATTGAAAATTTAATTGTTACGTTGGGGCACAATAATATTATCGGGGCGGTAACCGATTTACGATTTACCTATTCTGAATCGAATGATTTGGGAAAGATCCCTTCGGAACGAAGTTATACCGTTTACAGACCCGAACACTTTGAGCAGGAATATCGAACGCTGGCCGAAAAGGTGAGCACCCTATCGGCCGACCGTATTTTTGTACCAACCATTCCGTACGTCACTATTCCTCCCATTTCCCGCGGCGTAAATGAGGATAAGTCCAGACCTGAGCAAGGCTATTTTGACTATTACACGCGCTTTTGGATTTGGGACAGCGATTTCGATCCCGATAAGCATCCGCACCTCACCAAGCAAGAAGCCATTCGTCTGGATGAAACCGTTGATGAATACAATACTATCATTCGCAAAATAGCCGGAGAAAACGGCTGGATTGTGGTGCCGGTTAATACATACGTAAGCGGCGTAGCCCGGCGGCGCCAGCAAGGAAATTTGCGCATTCCCTTTCCGAAACGATTTTACAAGGCCATGTGCCGAAACCCGGCCACCGAACACCTGATGGAAGGCGTCAAGAATCCAATGATTTCAACCGAATACATCCGGGTGAACCGCGACACGGGCAAACTCTACAAAGGCGGTATTTTTAGTCTGGATGGCATCCATCCCACTACTATTGGCTACGGCTTGATGGCTCATTTATATTACGAAAAAATGAAGGAGAGCGGTGTTCAGTTTCACAAAAAATTGGACTGGGATCACATCATCCAAAATGATACGCTGGTCACTAACCCGCCGTTTATGCTCAACTCACTGCGCGAGCTTCTTAAAGTGCTGTCCATGGGCGGCAGTAAACGCCTGTCTATTTTGGGAAGCGGCATTTTAAATCAGCTCATGAGACTCCTTTCAAGCAGAAGGAATGAAGCTTAACCATTCTAAATTGTGAGCGGCAACATGTCCGGATAGCAAAATATCCGGGAAAAAAGTGGCATTATTCTCCCCCCAATCTGGCCCTATTCCTTCGGCTTTGGCAACAAGGAGCGCATCAATTATTAGCAAGAGGATGGGTTTAAATAGGCCAAGTAATTTTATTTTCAAATTACTACCGTTTTCGAAATCTTCCGGTGTTACTTCCCTTTACTATTTTAGTCAAGCCCCTGCAAAACGAGCCTTAGAAGGCGCAGATAGTTTTTTAAATTTTTATTTATATTTAGTCTAAATAATTATTAGCTTTGGAATGAACTGAAAAATCCAATCAAAACAGCGTTATGAAACTCAACAAAACCCTTAACTCAATTCTTTTTGGACTGGCAATATTCTCACTCATAATGGTTGCCGGCTGTGATACCACAAGCAATAATAGCGATGATAAAATTGATGCTCCCGAAACCTTCGAATTTTCTCGAAACGGCGCCTCTTCGGTCGCTTACCCGGGGCAAACCGATCGGCTCAATATGGTCGCAGAAATGAAAGCCTATGTTGGGCAAGCAAACAGCGGCAGCGTGCTTTCAGAGCAAGACCTTATTGACATGTTTGAAAATACTGATGGCAACGGCGGAGGCAATTTTTCTTTTACCTCAGATCGCGAGCTTGAGAATAAAACCTTTGCCCCCGATCTGGATGAGAATCTGTTTACGGATATTCTTGCTGATGCGGCCGAAGCCAGTGTTAATGCAAACAATGGTGTTCGTGCCTCAAGCGGCACGGCCGGCCTTATTGAACGCGAAAACAAAGGCAGCGATATTTTAGTTGATGAAGACGGCCGTGAATTCACACAACTTATAGAAAAAGGATTGATGGGCGGTGTATTTTTCAATCAGATTTTCAACGTTTATTTAACCGATGACCGAATAGGGCCCGGTGTAGAAAACGAGGCACTCGAAGACGGTAAAAATTATACCGCCAAAGAGCATCACTTTGATGAAGCCTTCGGATATTTTGGAGCGCCCGTTGATTTCTCCTCCCCATGGCCCGAAGCACGTGAAGACGACGCACGGTTCTGGTCGCATTACGCCGATGTATCTGACGATCAGATACCATTCATTGAGACACTCATGAACGCCTACCTTAACGGACGGACGGCTATCGTCAATGAAGATCAAGGCACACTCAATGAACAGGTCGATATTCTTTATGAAGAACTTGAGCTGCTGGCTGCCGCCACTTCCGTGCACTATATCAACAACACATTGACGGAATTAAGCAATGGCAACCAAGGCGAAGCGTTTCATGCACTCTCCGAAGGCTGGGCTTTTGTAAACGCACTCAAATACAGCCCGCGAAGAGACATCACGCTTGATGAAATCAACCAGATATTGACTACCAACTTTGGAGAAAACGGCAACTTTTGGAACGTAACCCCACAGGGATTGAATGACGCAAAGTCCACGCTTGTAAATATTTATCCGGCGCTGCAACCTGTTCAGGACCAATTATAAAACTTGAATACCTACTCACATCCCGGGCTTTGTTGGGCATATCTCCGGCAAAGCTTTCGGGATTTATAAACTATTAGCCCCATGAATAAACGTACCCTCATTCTTACGCTTTCTTTTTTCACTCTTACGCTTATTTTTCTTGAATCATGTACCGACAGCGGTACAGAAGCCGATACTGAATTTGTTGACCGGCAGGAACAGCTTGCCAACGTTGGCAACAACATCATCATCCCCTCCTACCGGGCGCTGCAAGAGGCTTCCGCCAGTTTAGATGTGGCCGCCACCGCCTTTGCGGATGATCCCAACGAGTCTAATTTAACGGCTCTGCAAAATCAGCTCAAACCGGTCCGCCTGGCCTGGCAAGATGCCAATTTATTTCAGTTTGGTCCGGCCGAATCGCTGGTGCTGCGTTCAGCGCTCAATACCTTTCCTGCCAACACCGACCAGATTAACAGCAATATTGAATCAGGTGATTATACGCTGGGAACGGCCGAAAATCAGGCGTCAACCGGCTTTCCTGCGGTAGGATTTTTGTTGCACGGCGTAGGTGATACCAATCAGGAAATCCTTTCGGCCTATACCGATAATTCCAACGCCGCCAACCGCATGCAATACCTGCAGGATAATGTAGATTTCATTCTCAATAATGCCAATGCTATCTTGAATGCATGGACATCCGACGACGGGAATTTTATAGCTACTTTTTTGAGCGAGCAAAATAGTGGTACCGACGTGGGCAGCTCGTTGGGGATGCTGGTTAATGCCTACATCCTTCATTACGAGCGCTTTTTACGAGATGTCAAAATAGGCATTCCCTCCGGCGTTCGAAGCGCGGGTGTGCCAAGAGCCTCGGCTACCGAAGCTTTTTATGCCGGTTATTCGAATGAGCTGGCCATTGCAAATTTACAAGCCGTTGAACGCGTATTTCTGGGCACCGGCTTAAACGGTACCGGCGGCACAGGCCTGGAAGAAAACCTGATTGCGCTGGATGCTACAAGCTTGTCTGATGAAATTACAGCGCAACAGAATGAAGCACTAACGGCCCTACAGGGATTAGACGATCCGCTTTCTTCACAAATTGAAAATAATAACGAACCGGTTACGGCCGCCTTCCAGGAAATGCAGGACGTGCTCGTGCTGATAAAAGCGGATATGGCCTCGGCACTTGGGGTCTCTATTACGTTCCAAGACAACGACGGAGATTAATTGAAGCAATGGCCTGCTCATGAAAAAGTATATCACCAATCAAAAATCCATTGCGCCCCTCGCCGTATTCCGCGCGTTATTTGGGTTCATCATGCTGGTGAGCATTATCCGTTTTGCAGCCAACGGCTGGATTTATGAACTCTACATTCAGCCTGAGTTTTACTTCTCCTATTATGGCTTCGACTGGGTGGCCCCGCTGGGTTCATTCGGCATGTATGCTTTATTTTTGGTGATGGGTTTGGCCGCCCTTTTTATCATGCTGGGTTATTATTACCGGGTGGCTGCCGTTCTTTTCTTCCTCACTTTTACCTATGTAGAACTGATTGATAAAACCAATTACCTCAATCACTATTATTTTGTCAGCGTCGTCAGTTTTTTACTCACACTGGTACCGGCACACCGTGCCTTTTCGCTGGACGTGATTAGAAAACCGGAATGGAAACTCGATAACGTGCCGGCATGGACCATCAATATTTTTATGCTCCAATTGGGCATCGTCTATTTCTATGCCGGTCTAGCCAAACTGAATCCCGACTGGCTGTTTCACGCCCTGCCCATGAAGATTTGGCTGCCGGCCAACGCGCACCTGCCGCTCATTGGCTGGCTGCTGGAATATGAGGCTACCGCATACCTTTTCA
>Ga0306900_1000625_pt1 | contig 14482 bp, 18 predicted proteins | sample AntRauMFilla3765_FD_190416 | JGI IMG/M metagenome (GOLD analysis project Ga0306900, IMG submission 190416) | Saline lake microbial communities from Rauer Islands, Antarctica - Metagenome Filla 3 #765 (v2) (version 2) | ecosystem: Environmental > Aquatic > Non-marine Saline and Alkaline > Saline ... | reverse complement strand
ATTCTTTTCTATTCGAATTTACTCACAACCGTAATTGATCCTTCCCACTTAGTTTTGTTACTGTTTTCCACCCGGTTTCACGCGGAGTTCACTGAAGCCGTATCGCGAGTGTGACCCCACTCGCATGAGACCGTTCTTCGCGGTCTCGACTGGCCGATCACCGAGGTACTTCACCACCTGTCCGTGGTCGACAGTTTGGAGTCGGTAAACCTCACGCTGTTCTAGGATCTTCTCTTCGCGGAATCGTAGTTGATCGTGGTTCTCGGCCTACCACCACGGAACTGAGTGGTCGCTCGCTTCTGGATACTCTGACTCAACCACGAAGGGAGTCATCAACTCAATGAGGTACGTTTCCGCGCCTTCCAGCCGTGAATAGTCCAGTTCGTTGAGGTCGACCATCTGCGTATCCTTCAGCTTGACTTCGCCGTAGCCGTAGTTTCTTTTCCCACCGAACTGGAGGCCTTCCATCACATCTTCGTCAAGTGGGAGTACCGCCGGGTCATCAGCGTGGAGGTAGGCGTGGACGTACCATTTGGTGGTCCGCTGTTGTTTCCGCTGGTCTTCTCGCCGACCCATGATTGTCTCGTGACAAAGCGTTGGATGGCCACCGTGAATACGGAGATCGTGGGTGTTCAATGCGTTACGGGCGCGAGTGTCTAATAGCCAGGGGTGTATTGCCTTCCGCTGGAGGAACAAATCGTCGTAGGCTTCTACGTCTGGGAGACCACTCCCGAGGTACGGACGAACGCCTGACTGACTGTGTTCCGCTGGGAATTTTCCAAACTGACCGGGGACGAACACACCTTGACTGGACGAAATCTCTGTGTGTGTCTCTGGATCGAGGTGCTGGCCGAGGGCATGCAGGATAGCGTTGCCTGACACGTAGTAGGAATGTCCAATGTAATCCATCTGCAACTCCCACAGGACCTGCTGAATCTGTGTCATCGGTCGGGCCTCCATTCAGCGTAATCCTCCATGTACTGGAGGGCGGTACTCCACGACTGGATGCGCCGCAGGTTCGCATCGAGCGTCATGTCGTACTTGTTGCTGTCTGTATCAAGTGGGTGAGCTGTCAGTCGATTCCATGTCGAGGCCCACGACCGCCATGGTCGACTCCCTAGCCGGGGTGATGAACACCCGTTGTCATCGACATCGATACGGAGCGAGAACCGATCTCCGCTGAAGACGGTGCGGAACGACACGGTATCGTCTGCTGGATCAACGACTAATCGCAGGTTACCGAATGTGTTGTCGGCACGGTAGTTGTCAAGTAAGGCACCCACAAGCAGTGTATGGTACTTCAGGCTCGTATACGGATGATACACCGATTCGTTGAATGCGGCTGCAACGTCAGAATCCAGCCACCGTCCGTGAGCTATCTGTGGGTCATCAGTAGTGATTAATTCGCTGACCTCGCCCTCGATAGTCGAATGCGAACACTTCTGAGGATCGTAAGCCGTCTCACCGGTAATCAGCGATAGTCGATGGTGATCGTCGTGGGTCGGAACTGTCTGTTCCTGTTTCTGCTGTGGTCGGGAGAGAGCCGCTGCATCTCCGTCAGCGCCTTCGGGAACCGACTGATTCACACGGATGCCAGCGAACTCCTCACGGGCGTTATTGTGACTCTCTCCAGTGAACTTGTGAACATCATGCCGGAAGGCAGCCAGCATCACGCCACTCATGGATCTTCCTCAATTCGCTTGGTGAGTTCAGATTTGAACTTCCCCAAGTGTTCTTCTCGCCACTCTTCGTCCTTGTCGTCCATTTTGTTGGTGTTGCCCTTTCGTCGGTTGAACACACGTCGAAGTTCGGAGTCTTCGTAGAGTGGATTCAGGAGCGTGCAGTCGACGATCCCACCGCCGAAGTTCCGTGCGCCACCGAGTTGGTGCATGAAGTCTGTTTGGTGGAGATTGAGGTACTCAATCGCTTCGTCAAGGAGAGCGATGAACTCTGGTTTGGGCTCGCGGAAAGAGAGATGCCATGCCCCGTCAAGATTCGCTACAGCATCTAACTCAGTGTTTCGCAGTGGTTCGCGGTTGTCCTCCTTGTTTCGGGAGACGATGTTGCGATTCAGACGCCGATAGTGTCCCTCTGCTTGCCCCCGCGTGTAGTCGACGCTGGAACGGACAGGCGAGAACTTGATGGGTCGACGCATTACCTTGCCGGGCTGGTTCCCGAAGCCGCCGAAGAGATCATGTATCACACACCCATTGCCGCCGTTATTTTCGACACAGTCACCTTTCGGATGGTATCCAGCTTCGAGATCGCGGGAATACACGTCGCCTTTGCGAAAATTGGCGTTGGACTCGCCGGGATGACAGGCAGTACCCTCACGCTCTTGGACGGCCTTCTCCATACCGTGACGAAGCCAGCCCGAGAGACTGAACGCCGGAATAATGCCGCCAATCTGGTTCTGTGGGTCGTTGTCCTCATAATTACCGTTCGAGGCGTGATGTCGGTCGGTCATGATGCTATCGTCGATAACCAGCAGATCCGTTCGGAAACGAACGAACACGTTGCGGAAGTGTGATTCCTTCATTATAGGGCGTCTATCGTGTTTCCAATGCTGGTTCCAGAGCGTTCAGTGAGCCGTAGGCGATCCCGTCGACTAGGTACTAGGGGTGTGTTTCACCGTTGTCGGTGCGGAATATCCCTGTCGTGACTCGGTTGCTATTCGTTGTCGCTCTTTTTGTAGTTCTCAGCCACCCACTTGCCTGGTCAGCCTCTTTTGAGTTGATGTTCGACGCCAATCCACAGAGAGCAGCTGCCGCAACGACGAACTGACAGCGGTTCATTGATCCGCCACCTCTGTTCGGTTGGTTAAAAATACCTTACAGTCGTAGTTGTTAATTCGTTCTGGCAATCCAACAGCACCACAGACAACACACTCGGCGAGTTCTGCGCCAACAGCAGTGTCGTCAGCGGTGGCTTCATTTATGTTCGAGTTTGATTTACTCATGGTTCTTGGCTTCACGAGAACCACGGTCGGGTGCTGCTACACCCGTCCACTTTCTGCGACCATGGACCGTTGGTTCTCAGTACCATCTATGCACTGCTGACCATATTAATCTTTGCAAAAGTGCATAGCTATGTATTAGTGCATAGTTTAGAGTGATCACAGATGCACAGATTGAATGAGAATGGTGGGGAATCTGCGATTGAGATGGGACGATACCGCGCCATTATGACAGACACAGACCGAGAACACATCACTGGCGAAAGTAATCCGTCACAAGATCAAAAGGACCAAGCCGTCTACAGAGTGCGACAGCGGATTCATGAAGAACTGGTTGAAGATATCGAAGTGTTGGAAGGGCATAGACCAGATGTGCTCGAAGAACTACGCGAAGTGGTTTGCAAGTGAACATGGAAAAGAATAGAATCAGGAGATAAAATATTTCGGTGCCACTGAATAAAGAAATCGTATATTCAACAACTGGTACTCGTGCACTGGTGATAGACACGGAGCGACAGAGAATTAGTGGTGAAGATGATGTTGAGGATCGAAAACGTTACCAAGCAATTTCTGAAGTTCGCAACCGCATTCATGACGAATTGGCAAAGGATGTTGAAGCGTTAGCTGAACACCATCCAGAACTACTCAAAGAGCTGCAAGAAGTCGTCTGCAAATAAATGGGTCGCGTCGCAGAATCATTTAGACTTCACCTCCAACAACTGTCGCAGAAACACTACAACGTATCCGCTCGTGAGTTGATTGGCACAGAGTCTCATCAAAGAAATGGTAGTGAATTTTGATTTTTTCTCAAGGGTATTCCTCCGACAATATTGTAACGGTGTATTAATACCAATAGTGGCCGAATCACAAATTGTGCTTCCCTGGGGTCATTTGGCTGTTGGATATATAGTGTACTCGTTAGGAGTCAGACTCCGTCATGGCGTTCCACCCGAGGGACCGGCCGTCATTGCGCTCGCTGTCGGGACGCAGCTTCCGGATCTCATTGATAAGCCCCTTGCATGGACGTTCGGGGTTCTTCCCTCGGGTCGGAGCTTGGGCCACTCACTTCTGTTTGCAGTCCTGCTTGGGGCTGTTGTCTGGGCACTCGGGAAGCGGTACAATCGTCGACCAGCAGTTGTCGCCTTGCTGATTGGGTACCTATCGCATGTGATTGTCGACGTGCTTCCAGCAGTTCGTGCTGGTCAGTGGGAGATTATTGGAGCCCTGCTGTGGCCTGTGCTGCCTGTCTATCAGTATCCCGGTGAGCTAGATCGGAGTGTTGTGGAGTTTTTGCTCGCGTTGGATTTCACTGCCCTACCATTAGCGGGGGTTGTGGGTAGCGTACTTGCTCTCGGGCTGTGGGTGTTCGATGGAATGCCGGGGGTGCGGACTATTCTATACAGTATTCGGGCACAGCGTCTGGACCATTCCTGAGTGGGTCGACTTGGTGAATCTCTTGGTGTGTGTTGAGGGCTACGACTACCAATTATCATCGATTGCGCGTTGGTAATACTGCTCTGCGTGAACCGCTACTGTATCCCAATCAAACTGATTCGCTCGGATTACTGGATCAGCACTGGGACGCTCACCAGTCAGCGTGCGGTCAAGAACAGTAGCGATATCGTCGACAGTCGGAGACACAAGAAAGCCTGCATCCACGATTACCTCGTCGGCTGCAGACTCCGGATGCTCCGCAGCGATCACACAGCAGTCTGCGGCCATTGCCTCCGCATACGTGAGGCCGAAGCCCTCTCTGGTGCTTGGTGAACAAAAGATATCCGCAGCGCGCATGTGCCCAAGGACGTCTTCGTAGTCGTCAAGGAAGCCAAGAAAGTCGACCTGATCGGCGTGAGTGAGTGTGGCTGCGTGTTGTTGAAGTCGGTCGTTTTCCGGGCCGTCGCCGATGATCCCAAGGGTCACGTCATGGGTGTCGGCGATTGCATCGAAGGCGTCGAGCAGGAGGTCGACGTTCTTGTGTTCGATTAGTCGACCAGCAAAGAGGATGTCATAGCCTATTTGCGGACGTGGTGCCTGCTGGATTTGGTCGACATCGATGCCATTCGGAACGACCGTGATCTCGTCTCGTGAGGGACCGATCTCGGCGAGTCGGTCAGCTGTCACCCCCGAGACGGCAATTGGATACTGGGGAGTGTGTGCGGTTGCGTATTCGGTGAGCTTGCCAAAGGGTGCGAGGTGGCCGAGGTATTCGTCCCAGTAGTCGACCCAGACCTCATGCCAGGTTGTGACCAGTGGGGTATCAGTTCCAAGGGAGGTGAGTTTGGATGCGAGTACGGGGAAGTACGGAAAGACCGAGGCCACGACGAGGTCGTGTTGGTCAATATTCCGTCTGAGTGTTGGAAGCAGACGCACTGAGAAGTCAATCGCTTCCGGAATTGATCGGCGGTCATCAGTGTAGAGGTCTTTGCTCGGAGCGACAGCATGGAGGGTCATCCCCTCGTACACCATTACTTTGGGGCCATCCCAGAAGTGTCGACCATAGATCGTGACCTTGTGGCCGTCGGCAGCGAGACGGGTGCCGATTTCGTAGATTCGTTTTTCGGCACCGCCAGTAATAAACGGGTATGTAACATTGCTGACGAAACAGATATCCATTATTAGATAGCTACATTTTGAGTAACAGTATCTTGAAGACTCCGCTTTGAGAGGGCGAATAGCCCTCTAGCGACTGGGCCTGTTCCCGGTGGGCGTTTCAGTCAGCACTCGTCCCTCTCGGGGACCGGGAATTTGTAGTCATACTGTGGAAGCATGTTTGACCGACAGAAGTCGTCGAGGAAGTGACGTGCGTCGTAGTCTCTCAGTCGAATAAGTAGACCAGAGCCGTCTTCGACGCCCTTCTGCTCGACGGCGTAATTATCATATCCTAATCGGTCGACCTCCGATTGTAAGAGCTGAACCGAGGATTCGGGGAAGCCATGGGTTGCAAATGAGACACGCGGTGCGCCACTCTCACGGATCGAACAACTTCCATCTCCCCAATACCAGTGGAGGAGCGCGGTTTGATTGAGAACAAAGTCTTCTGGCACTACCTTGCGATTATTTTTTGTTCGTATCTCGTACCACTCATCGTGCAGTCGTCGAAAGAGTGGTTGTGGACGCGGCCTGACCGTCCAGCTGGTATACTCGCCCTCTCCGAGTGCGTCCGACCGTGTAAACGAATTCGGCTGTGCCTCCGGGAAAAGCCCACCAGGGAGCTTCTTTATAAGTCGAACTGCGTGTGCTTTCGTCGTCGTTGAGTGTTGGAAGAAACACCCCGTGTCCTGTCGGTGGAGACATCCATCTCCGAGTAGTTCCCCCTGTATGACCGAGTTTTGGAACGACTGAATCCGATATTTGCTGTCTTGGGATTCGTCAACTCACAGTCGACATCCGCCTTTTCTAACTGAAATTGAACTGCTTTAATCGACGTCTCGTAGTGCTCTGCAATCGTCTGGAGGGAGCGTTGCTGGTTGCAATACTGATCGACGAGTTCGTCGACGTGATTCTTGAGACGGACGTAATTCGGCCCGCCATTTCGCATCGTGACATCGTGTTCATGTAGACGCCGTTGAATCGTTGGCGTGGAGACTTCAAACGCGTCTGCGATATCTTGTAATAACTGTCCTGCTTCGTACCGTTCGATAAATTCGTCTACCCGCTCGTCGAGCCATTCGTATCGCATGTATTATTGAAATGTTGAGCAATGCTCAGCACAGTCATCATCAGTGCATTTTGGGAGCCAGATCGTACCGTAGAGCGGGCCTTCATTTAGTTTGAGACGGAGGTAGTCGACAGCCTGTTCGACAGGTTCTTGCAGTGTTTTCTCTAAGTTTGTCATGCTTCGTCTGGGATGGCGAAGCACAGGAGATTGGTGTCTCTAGCACCGTCCTCATTTCTGCGGCATCCTGTGCTTCTCACCTTCCGTTACGGCTGGATAGGGTTTATATTTTGCTTAGCAAAATGCTCGGCTACATTATTGTATGGCAGGATGTTTTGCAGTACGAATGCAATGCAGATCTACCAATGGTCAACGAGAACTACGAACCAAACGATCGCGAAGAAGTTGTTCTTGAACTCTTCAAAGAAGGACGGAACTCAGCTGAGCCATGGGGACGCGTCAACCCACTCTATCTGCGTGAGCACTCCGAACTCAATAAAGGGCAGGTGGAGTACGCCCTTCGGAATCTCACCACTGCCGGCTGGATCACACAACTGAATCAAGGTGGACTCTATGAATTTGTCGACGATCCCCGTGACGAATAATTTCTCTCTACGGACAGTTATGCGGATCTCTGGGCGCAATTTGGCACCTTTCTAGCATAGCTGTTCTCTCCGTAAGAGTGAAATCCCTCTATTGCCAGACATACACTAATGTCTGAATCGCCGCGGAACATTATCCTCCTCTCTGCGGATGCCCTTCGCGCAGACCATCTTTCCTGTTATGGATACCATCGAGAGACATCGCCAGTCCTCGATGAGCTTGCCGAAGAGAGCATTCGATTCACGAACGCCTACAGTGCAAGTTCGCACACTCGTGAAGCAGTTCCGGCACTACTCACGGGTGAGTATCCTGATGTAGCCATTGATGCTAATTATAGGCTCGCAACGGAGACGATCGCGTCGACGCTCTCCGAAGAGGGCTTTGCAACAGGTGGATTCCACTCGAACCCGTTTGTGTCTCGGGCATACGGATTCGATGAGGGCTTTGACCACTTCGATGACGATCTGTACTTCGGCAAGCACAAACTGATCGCACTGGCACAGCGGGCATTCGACAAACTTCGGAACCGCCACTATGCTCGTGCTGAGGAGATCAACGAGCGATCACTTGCGTGGGTCGACGCACTTGATGACGACGAGCCATTCTTTCTGTGGAATCACTATATGGACACCCACGGGCCGTATGAACCGCCAGGGGAGTACGCTCAACTCTATACAGAGACCAGTATTTCGGACCGGGATGCGCAGTCACTGTACCAGCGAGCGATCAAGAATCCAGACTCCATCACTGATGATGAACGCGATCTACTGATTGATTTGTATGATGCTGAGATTCGGTACAATGACAATCGAATCGGTGAATTCCTCACAGAACTGCGTGAGAGAGGGATACTAGAGGAGTCGATGCTTGTGATCACCGCAGATCATGGTGACGCCTTTGGTGAACATGGCTACTACGAACATCCACGGTATTTATACGATGAGATTACTCATGTGCCACTCATAGTTCGACCACCTGGTGGCGCTGATGGAGACGATATCTCGACACCAGCGAGTACTCTCGATATCGTGGAAACGCTTACACAATCGGTTGAGAGTGATAGAGGAGGTGAGAGGAACTCGCTTTTCGAATTGCCAGCCGACAGAACGGTTTTCTTGCAAGCTCGTGGCGAAAAAGACGACAGTGATATCCGACGGTATGCATTGCGGACTGAAGATGGGGCATGCTTCTGTGAACGTAATCAGAAGACAGAGGCGATTGAGTTTACACAGTGTTCACATCGTTCGCTTCGAGAACGGTTGGGAGAACATGTTGAGACCCGGGTTCGGCAGGAGAATGGTACCGATATGAGAGATTCGGGTGAAGTCGACGAAGAGATTGGTCGACGGCTGGAAGCACTGGGGTACAAAGAGTGACAGACGCCGAGTCAATGAATATCTGTATCCTCTCAAAACAGTTTCCGCCAGGGGTCGGTGGCGCAGAGACGTATGCCTACGAGTTAGCCAATGGACTAGGAGAACGAGGTCACAACGTCGACGTGTACACACAATGGGTCGACGACCCGGATGAGACAGTCGACGTTCACGAAAACGTGACGGTGAATCGGATTTGTGGATCTCGGCGGAAGCTCGTCACATTCGAGACACTGTGGTTCGGTATCAAAGCACGTCGCGTGGTCGACTTCGAGAAGTACGATGTGATTCACGGCACGATGATGCCCGCATCAACGATTGCAGTGACACCGTTCAATGACATTGAGACACCGGTCGTGTTGACGAGTCATGGAACGTCGATTGGAGAAACCAATGCGGTCGCGCTGGAGACCCCTGCCGACTATCTGTTGAAATTCTTTTTCCATCCGATGAACGTCGTGATGGACTACGTCGCGAGTCGAGACGCCGACCAAGTGATCGCGATAAGCGATCACGCTTATGATCAACTGACGACGAGCTATTGTCTGGACGAAGACGATGTGGAGATGATCCCCCATGGCGTCGACACGGATTGGTTCTACCCCCGGGAAGAACAGCATCCAGCTGTAGACCCGGAAAAGACGACGCTACTGTATGTCGGACGGCTTGGTGCGCGGAAAGGGATCGATTTAGCATTGCGGGCGTTGGCAGAAGCCAATGATGAGGAAATCAAATTTCTGATCGCTGGTACCGGGCGGCACGAAGAGTTTTTGCGAACGCTGACTATTGAACTTGGGTTGAACGACTCCGTCCTGTTTTTGGGATTTATTCCCGATGACGAGTTGCCAGCACTTTACTCGTCCGTGGACGTATTTGTTCTCCCATCTCAATACGAAGGGTTTGGATTGGTATTATTAGAGGCAATCGCGTGTGGTACCCCTGTTATCGGCGCTGACGCTGGAGGAATGCCAACTGCAATCGAACATGGACAGACTGGGATGATAGTTCAACGGAATGTGGACTCCTTCGCTAAGATGTTCGCGTCGCTGCAATCTCACACCGGGAAATGGAACGAAATGGCAGCACGCTCCCGCGATATCGCAGAGCATAATTCGTGGCGGCGCGTTTTAAATAATATAGAAAATTTATATACTAAAATAAAAGAATGAATATATCATGCCTTTATTCACTTGTGTCTGAATACTGCTGGTCGTTATCCCCGAAATGTGTTATTAATGCAGCCGTGAACTGTCCCGGAATCCCAAACCTCCGAATCAAATCCACATTCCGCGTCATCAACGATAACGGGTGATGGATAGCTCGCGTATCTTCCAGGCTTCGGTCCTACGATGAAGTGGCGTGACCTTTCTTTTAGTGGTTGGTCTCCAATTGTGAGGGCACCTAGATTTTCTTTTTGATCCCATGTCGCACTCCTAGTCACCCAATCTGTCTCATCAAAATGTGGGTCGACGTTATTCCCCATTGGAGAGAGCGGACCGGTGATGGCCACGGTAAGAATGAGAAATGTAAGAGTAATTGAGAGAGCATTAGGATAGCCGAGGTCCATCTCAGCGCCGCGGGCAAGGGCAGCACCTGCGAAGACGAGGGTCAGCGTCCCGGCAAAATAGAACATCCGAAAATGAAGATTGTAACCAAGTTGGGCTACGAGCAGGATTACAGTACCACCAACACTGACGACTGCAATCGCGATCGCTTCCATACCGTATTGCTTCGGGTGGACGAGCGCGTAAAACCCTCCGATCCCAGCTAAAAGTAACAGTAAACCGATTGGTAAGTGCTTTAGAATTGTCACGAAAAGACCGCCACCACCGCTGCCGACGCTTGAGACCGCAGCGCCCGAGGACGGAAAGAAGAGGCCCGAGATGCTCGTTGGAACCGAGATTGTAAAGACACTAGAAAGAACTCCGACGGCGTGGCCCGCCCATCCGGACCAAAGAATGTGAAGCGTGATGAACACGCCGCCAGTCACGATACCCAAAATCTGGATCTGCGGTCGGCGCTCTGGAAGGAATAGAATTGATTCCATCACGCCCCGAACGGCTGTCGCGCCGGCGAAGAGCACTACAAACACTGTCGCATAAAAGAAATGAAGCCAGGCAGAGGCTACGAGAGTAAGGACGAAGATAGTGCTTACCCACTGATCTCGCTGGGAAGCAGATACTTGGAAGAGTAGTATAAGGAGTGAGAACCACAAGAGCGCAAGGTGCTCGGATTCATAAAGGGTCGCCGTACGTAGGTAAAGCGGGAACACGATCGTGAGGAGACCAGCAAGCAAACCAGCTCGCCGCTCCGCGAATCGGATCGTTATAGCTGCCACCAAGATTGGGAGGAACGAAGCCACTATCACCGAGACATTATGTTCACCTAGTACACTCGCCGATCGGGGCATTGAGCCATAGATAATTCCCAAAACTGCGACCTCTATAAGATAGATGGGAGACGCTTCGTACATCCCGCCGCCCGAAGCGTAGCCTGTCTCGACTATTGTCCCAATTGCACCCGCCCACATCTGTGTATCGCGTCCCGACGCTGCGAGATGAAGGTAGCCTGACACGCGAAGGAAGTAACCGATCAAGACGGTTTCACCGAGAATAGCGAGAGATTCACCAGTTGAGGGTACCTGATACCGAATAACTCGATAAGCTAAAATCCCGATGGCAATACTAAGACCTGCGAAGAGAATCCAAGGTCTCGGTAGTTGCGTCCGGGCCATCGCAAACCCGACCGCCGCGACGGCAATTGCAAGCAGTGCCGCTGAATGATAAAGTTGAATTCGAGTATTCATATCAGACTAATATAGCTGTCGAAAGATATGAATACCGAAACGGTCTATCGTTAATACACGGTCCGAGGAAGAGTAGATACATACAACAACAAAGAAATAATTAGTTATGTCTTCTAATAAAGCTGCCATCATTTTAGTGAATTGGAATGATTACGAGACAACGAAAGAATGTGTTCAATCTATTAACAATACCGTTACACAAGATGTAGAAATTATTGTTGTCGATAATGAATCAACAAACCCTCAAAAATTCACAAACTATGACTGTCACGTTGTGATCAACAGCGAAAACCGCGGGTTTGTAGGTGGCTGTAACGATGGCATAGGGAAAGCAATTGAAATAGGGGTTGATTTCGTGTGTTTCCTCAATAATGATACACTATTTAAAAATGACTTTCTTTCGCCATTAATTGAACTATTATCTGATCCTTCTGTTGGTGCTGTGGGCGGTACTATTCATGCCAGTCCATCTAACGACCTTTGGTTCGGTATCGGAGAATGGAACCCGTACTTTGTGCGTGCGAACAGTAGTGTGGCTCCAGAGGGAACTCAAGATACCGAATGGATCACAGGTTGTCTATTCGCTTCTCGCGTTGAGATATTACAGGAGGTCGGTGGATTTGACGAACGATATTTTCTTTATTTGGAAGACGTGGATTTGTCTCGGAGGATCAAACAAAAGGGATATCGTTTAATAACGACCGATCAGTCGCAAATACATCATGAAGTTGGTCAGGCTCTTAATGAATCAGAAGGGCCCTCAACCGTGAGAGCGTACTATATGGCTCGAAACCGTGTTCTATTTGCTAAAACACACTTTAATGGTTTAAATGAAATTTTTTCTCTATTCTTATCATCGATTCTATCTTTATTATGGAGTTTGAAACTGATAAAAGATAGACAAATCGGGCAAAGCTTAGCTATCGTTCGTGGATTGATGGACGGATTTGTTGGAGTGTGGGGGAAAAAGAGCCAATATCCATAATTAAAGCTATAGCTTTAGCATTCAGCTATTAATTTCTGGTTGTGAATGAGTTCTATATGTAATTAATTCTACTATTAAATCGTTCCTGTCGTATGATTTTAAAGATATCCTAAATCTTTCAACCGTTCTTGAGTTCCTTTTTCAATCTCTTTCTGTTCATTCAACCCATTAGTTTCAATATTCTCGAAAGTCTCTGCTTCGATCTCCAGCAATTCAGAACGTATTTTTTCATTTTCTGCCTGGTTAATTATAGGTGTGAACTCAGAATTATCTTCATCCAAATTTCTTAATAAGTGTCCTTTATTATTCATGATTACTCTATATCCTGATTCTGGAATTGAGTCCGGAATTGAGTCCACTTCTTGATGGGGGCCAAACGATTCTGCGATTATAGTATCACACGTTCTATGATTGGATGGCATGATATTTTCATCACAATGTATATTTAGATATTCAAAAATGAGGTTAGGGACATCACGTAGGCTGATAATGTCGCTTGGATCTAAAGAACAAAAATCGGTTGGTGAGTTTATTATTAGAGGAACATGTATAAGCTCTTCAGATAGATGTGTTCCGTGTCCCCAGTAATTATTTTCGCCAAGAGATTGACCATGGTCTCCTAGAGTTATTAGGAGTGTATTATTAAGATCAAGAGAGTCAATAAGCTTCCTAAGATTACGATCTAGATATGAGATGGATGAATCATAGATTGATTGAATCTCTTTATGATTATTTGGGTCTGGTCCATTTTCATAACAGTGTAGATTCCATTCGAAATCTAAAACATCACCATCAATGTCTCTTTTTTTGCTAATGTATGGTTCATGAGCGTCCATATAATTAGCAAAAATAAAGAAAGGTTGCTCAGAAGATTCTGACATCCAATTTGTTATATTTTTAGTCATCATATCAGCTGGAGCATACGGGAGTGATTTAAAATACTTAGCATATACTCCATTTATAACACGTTTAAATGGATTTCCAGAAAAAATCCATTGGAAAATTTTTTGAGCATTAGGATCATTTAGTTGGTTTCTTGGATCTGATTCTTTGTCAGAAAAAGGCAGGTTTGGATATATTTCGTGAAAATTATTAAATCCAGTAGTAAACCCGAACTCATCCGTTATCCAAGGGTTGGTGGAAAATCCAACTGAATTATACCCTATTTTAGACAATTTTCCTGACAGAGTATCTTCCGGTTTTGTCTCCAAAAATTTTTGTTTAGCATGCGCACCGTGTTCGCTTGGTAATTTTCCTGTGAACAATGAACCATGTGCAGGGATTGTCCACGATCCAGTTGAATAAGCTTTGTCAAAAAATAGACCCTCTTGAGCCAATTCATTTAATACTGGTGTCGATACGTCAAATTCTTCTTGTTTAGTGAACCGATCACTACGTACGGAGTCTAAGACAAGTAAGACGATATTCGGATAGCTATTGTTGGAGGTCATGGATCTACTCACTCCCATTCATTTAATATCTTAGATCTTTCTCTATCATATATTGTTGTAATACCTTCTATTCCACCCATGTGTTTAATTTCCCAACATTTTATCGCAACAAGCCATTTATATAATGCTTGGAAAATTGCCAGTAGTAGTCCATGCCATCCTAAACGATATCCCTTCTGGAAAAATAGCCTTTTAACGAATTCTGCAGGAGGCTTTAAAAAAAGCTGTGTATAGCTAAAATCTGCCTGCTCCGCCTCTATCGTTGTATATTTGTTGACTCTTGATAATTTATCTTCTATATCAGTATGATTAAAATGATATACTGCATTTTTCTCATTAGGTTTAAGTTTTAAATTCGTAGAAGAATCGTTGAATGACAAGAAGTTGTGAATAGTGTTAGATAGACGGGCCTCATTTTTTTTGTATAAAACAGGTCGATAATCTGGCCACCAACCAGCTGCATCAATCCACTTCCCGAGCGAGAAGTTCATACGTGGAGCATAGACTACGTCATATTCTCCTCGTTCTGCTTCTATGCGTAATTGATTTGCTAGTTGCTTAGGAATCATTTCATCTGCATCAACCATACAGATCCACTCTCCAGACGCTTCCTCAAGTGCTTTTTTTCGTGCTGGGTCCCCATATCCAGTTCG
>Ga0306900_1000620_pt1 | contig 14614 bp, 26 predicted proteins | sample AntRauMFilla3765_FD_190416 | JGI IMG/M metagenome (GOLD analysis project Ga0306900, IMG submission 190416) | Saline lake microbial communities from Rauer Islands, Antarctica - Metagenome Filla 3 #765 (v2) (version 2) | ecosystem: Environmental > Aquatic > Non-marine Saline and Alkaline > Saline ... | reverse complement strand
CCGCGGAACGTCTCCGGGACCTCGAACTCGAACTCCTCACCGTCGGGCGTGGTAATGCGGACGCCGTAGGGCTGGACGTGTTTCGCGTCAAGGTCGTCCGGGTGGAACGGATCCTCCTCGTCGTCCTCGTCGCCTCCGTCCGCCCGAACGTCGTCGTCCTCGTAGGACTGGACCGCGGCTATCGCCTGTTCAGCCCGCGTCTGAACGTCGTCGTTCGAGTAGGCGGTCCGTCGGGCGTAGTCTCGGATCTCGACGGAGTGGAACGTCCACTCGGACGCCTCCCGGTCGAACTCGAACCGGACAGTCCCCGCGTTTTCGGTCCGACGACGACCGTCCACGAACTCCTCTATCTCCGAGAACACGCGTTCGAGTTCGTCGCGTAGGTTCTCCGGGACGTGGGCGGGAGTGTGGATCCCGGACGCCGGGGAGTGGGCGAACTCCTCCGTCCACAGGTCCTCGTCCTCGTCGTCGTCCTCGTCGTCCGTAACGGGCTGAACGTCCTCCACGTCCACGGGGGCGATACCCGCCCACGTCGGGATCTCCTCGTTCGTGAGGCGGACCTCCGTCTGTTCCTCGTCGTCCCAAACGTCCGCGCCCGTCTCGACGCGGTGAGTAGCGTGTCCGACGTTAACCTCCGCGGCGTCGCCCTCGTCCAGCTCGGAGAGGATAGCGCGGATAACGTCGCCCGTCGTTTCGTAGTTGGTTCGGTCGTCGTCGGAGTCGGTGGTTTCGTACATAGCGGTTTCCTCCTACGACCTACAATAGTGGACAGGGGATAATAAAGTTACCGGAGGCTAACGGAGGATAGTCTCGAAAGAATAGCCGGGGTTTTCTACTCGTCCGGGCGGTCCAGTCCGTAGCGTTCCGCCTCGGAGGGAGTCGGGTCCTCTTTCACGTCGTCCCACGTCCGGGAGGGTTCCTGTTCCGCCTCCGCGAGATCTACAGCGTCGAGGTCGGACTCCTCACAGTCGTCCGCGTGGTCCTCGACCTCCGCTATCAGGTTCCCACAGGCGGGACACTCCGGCGGATCCGGGGCGTTCCACGGGGCGTTAGGATCTCCCGCGGAGGTCCCGGGCGGGTAGTTCCCTCCCATTAGTCCGCCCTCCGTGTTTCGAGGATCCGGAGACAGGTCCCGCATTTCCGCCGGTCCCCGTGGTAGTTCGCGTTCCGTTCGTTCTGTAGTTTCCCCCACGCCTGTCCACACAGGGAGGTCCGGTAGCCGTCTTTCTTAAACGGGGCGTCGTCTTTCTCCCGGTCGTATATGTGGACCGTGTTCCCCGGGTTCTCCGTCGTAACGAACAGGTCCTCCGGGAGGTTCATTTAGGCCTCTCCTCCCGTTCGAGTTCGCGGCGTTCCTCGGACTCCGCGGCTAACGCCTCACCTACGAGACGTTCCGCCTCCTCGTCGTCTATAAACGGGTAGTCGAGGGGTTCACGCGGGAGGATATGGACTCCCTCGACGGGGCGCGTCCCGTCCGTGATAGCCTCGAACCCCGCCCGCTGTAGGACGCCGTTCAGGAACCGGATCCACGCGTCGTCGTCCCACTCCTCCGCCTCGTCCGTCCGCTGGACGTGGAGGACGACGTTCGAGGCGGCGTCCTCGTCCGGTCGGGAGATCTCGAACTCGTCCGCGTCGTAGTCGTTCGCCTGTTCGACCCGCGCCCGGACGTTCGCGGTCCAGTAGTCGTAGTCGGATAGTTTCTCGTTCATAGGACCTCGACCTCGGAGATCTGGATAGCCGTGTTCACGTAGTCGCCCTCGGAGTAGACCCACGCCTGTCCGAACACGTCGCCCCACTCTCCGCCTCGTTTCTCCGCGGAGAGGTCCAGCGTTTCGTAGCCGGTCCCGTCGTCCTCCTCGACGTGGAGGCTTTCGAGAGTCCACTTTCGGTCGTAGCCCTTTGCTTTGTCCGCGGGGACGTGGGGCGGTCCCTCGTCCGGTTCGTTCTGTGCCATACAGCGGAGTTCCGTTCCGTCGTCCAGCGTAACTCGAACGCGGTCGTCGGGTCCGAGTTCGCGGATCTGTGTCGTAGCCTGTGTCATAGTCGGGTGTTTGGTCGGGATCCTCCTACTCGTCCCGCCCCGCCGCGGACCGTCCGCGACGAGGTTACGGGCGGGTAGAGGGCGCGTTCAGTTACGGTAGAACGACCATACGCCGTTTCGTTCACACTCGAAACTCACGCCCTCGTTCAGGTTCTCGAATAGATACTCCTCGAACGCCTCCCGAACGTGGAGGTCCAGCGCCTCCGCGACGGAAACGACGGGTCCGAGGTCGTTACCGAGAACGCCCGTCCCGCTGTGGTCCTCGTCTTTGAGAGTCCACGACTCCGCCGCGGTCGTCCCGACGAGGGGATCCTCCTCTATCGCCTCTCGGACGACCCGGGCGACGTGTCGGGCGGTCGGGCTGGACATATCGCCCTCGACGGTCCACCGTTCCTCGACGCCCACGACCTCCGCCTTTCGGAGGGAGTGGACGACGTAGCCCGCGTCCTCGTCGTCTTTCCAATTATCCACTAACGCGCCCGTCGCGGAGTCCGCGTCCAGAACGAGGGTAGCCCGGTAGCGGGGGATCTCGGAGTAGAGTCCGGAGTCCACGGTCCACACTCTCGACGCTTTCAGTCCGGGGAACTTACCCTCCGCCTCGTTCGCGGGGTCGTCGTAGTCCTCGAACGTGAGGGTGTCCTCGTCCGTCCACTCCCCCTCGACCTCGTAGCGGGCGCGACGCCCGTCCGAGAACGTGAGTTCGAGAACGTCGCCCTCCTCCACGTCGGAGGCGTCCAGCTGGCGGGCGGCGTCGTCGTTCTGTTCGAGGAGTCGCGTTTCGTCGTTCGTGAGTCCGCGGGTCTGTCGTCCCATACCTACCTCTAACACTCCGGGGCATATAAAGATACCGGGACACTAACGTAGAACAGCCCGAAAGGAATAGCCGGGGTTTCAGTCGTCGGAGTCGTCGTCCTCGGAGTCGTCCACGGAGTCGTCCACGGACAGGTCCGAGGTCTTAGCCGCTTTCCGTTCGAGACTGTCGTCCTCGTCCTCGACTACGAACTCCTCGACGCCCTCCACGTCCTCTATGTCCTCCGGGAGGACCGCGAGAGTCGCGTAGATCTCCCCGGGTTCCATAGACGCCTCGGAGAGTTCCACGTCCGCCCGGGCCGCGAGTTCGGAGACGGGATCCACTCCGTCCTCTACGAGGATCTGTAGGAGGAGATCCCGGAGGTCCCCCTCTAACTCCGCGGAGGTCGTAACGTGGACCTCGACTTTCTCCCTCACGCGGACCCCTCCGCGCCCTCGTCTCCGAGAGTGTCCTGTTCCGTCTCCTCGTCCTCCGTCGGGGCGTCCGCGACGGGAACGACCTCCGCGGAGATCCACCCTAAGAACTCCGAGGTGTCCATATCCGACGGGTTCCATACCTCCGCGTAGCCCGACTTTGCTAACGTGAGGTAGAGGGGGATCCCGTCCCATACGTAGCGCCCCGCTACCTGATTGAGGACGTTCGACCGAACAGCCCCGGAGAGGAGTTTCCCTACGTCCGGGTCGTCCAGAACGTCGTTCCCCCACGCGGTGAGTTTCGAGGCGTCCGGGGATCCGGTCGAACCGCCCCCGGTCGTCGCGTCGAACTCGTCCTCCCGCGCCTCTATCCAGTCTCCGAGGCGGAGAGTCGCCCGGTCCATAGTTACGTTATTCTGTCGCCCGACGAGGGAGAACACGAACTCCCCGCTGGACGAGGAGACGAGGACGTAGCCGCGGTGAGAGTCGGATCCGGGGACTACGATAAACTCCGAGTAGTCCGTAACCGCCCGGTAGGTCGTCCGGTTCCGGATAGTTCCGTCCTCCTCGTAGTAGTCCTCGACCTCCTCCCCCCGCTGTTTGAACGCCTCTCCCACGTAGTAGTCCGTGTCTCCGGAGAGGGTCCGGACCTCTTTCACGGAGAGGGCGGCGTCGAGTTCCGTCCCGTGTTCCCCGTGAGAGGATCCGGTCCAGTCCTCGACGCCCTCTATCTCGACGTGGGTAGCCGTGTCCACGGGGACGCCGATAACTCCCCCGTTCACGCGTCCTCCTCCTCCTCGTCCGTCTCGTCGTCCAGTCCGTCGAGGTAGTCCCGCATACAGCCCGGGCTACATAGCGGGTGGACCGTCGCGGAGTGTTGGTTCGTGGGTTCGTAGTGGGTGAAGTGTTCTCCGTCGGGAGAGATCCGGGACCCACACTCCTCACAGTTAGGCATTAGCGCCCCCCGTCTCGTCCTCCTCGACGTATAGATCCTCTAAGTCCACGTCCGCCGCCTCGTCGGAGTTCTCCGCGTCTACGAGGGGTTCGGTGAACGTCTCGACCTCCTCCCGGAACAGGCGTAGGACCTCTCGGACGCTGGACTCCGTGGAAACGCTACTATGCTGTTTCAGGATAGCGTTTACGAGGGAGTCGTAGATCTCGTCCTCGTCCGCGAGAACCTGAATACCCTCCGCGAGACGCTGATAGGCTAACATTTTCCGAAAGCCCCGCGTGTTCAGAACCGCCTCTATCTCGTCCTCCGTGAGGTCGTCCACGGACAGGCGTTCGAGGTCGTTCATAGTCCGTAGACCTCCTCGGAGTCCAGCCCCTCGACCTCTCGGATCTCCTCCGCCCGTTCGGTATGTCCGTGGGTAGCGATACAAGAGAGGGCGGTCGAGAGGTCCATTTCCCCCGCGCCCGGGCTACTCCCGGCGTCGTCGGGGAGGACCGCCTCTCCGTCCTCGTCGCGTTCCGCGTCGTCGGGGATCTCCGCGGGTTCCGCCGCGTCGAGGCGGTGAGTCTCACCGGGGAGACGCGTCCTCTCGAACTCCACGCTGGACGACCCGACCATAGACGCCTGTTCCGTCGGGTAGCGCGTGAGACGCGACTCCGGCATAGGGTAGGCGGTGAGGTTCGTGTCTACGGACGTGAGGGAGTCTTTCAGGTAGACACAGGCGAACACAGCGCCCTCCGGGTCGAAACCGGAGACGACGTTCCCGGCATACTCGTCCAGCGCGGGGGCGTCCGGGAACTCCTCGTAGTAGTCCTCGACCGTCTCCGCGAGGATCTGGACGACGTAGAGTTTCGCCCCGGGTTTCGCCCGGTCGTAGGCTACGTCCTTTTCGCCCACGCGGGGATCTATCCCGACCGGGTTCTGTTCCGGACCGCCGCGTTCGAGTTCGAGGATCTTAGCCGCGGCGTTCGCTACCTCCGCCGGATCCGTGTCTCCGAGTTCGTCTACGGGGATCTGTTCTACCATTTCGTCGTAGATCTCCCGCCCGCGGTCCTCCGCGTCCTGTTCCACTCCGTCGTTTCCGGAGTCCGTCGAGGAGTCGGGGGCGTCCCCGTAGTCCTCAAAGTCTCCGAGTTCGTCCGTGTCTGTCATAGCGACACACTACCCGACGGAGAGGACCGTTAAAAAGTTACCGGAGACTACTCCGCGTTAGTTGGACTGTTCGTAGGCGTGGGCTACCGCTATCAGCGCGTAGACCGCGACTCCGAGAACGTAGCCCGCCCCGACCGTCGGAACGAGGTCCAGCTGGAGAGGGCGGACGAACGCCCACGCCCCCGCGACGAGGGTCCCGGAGAGGACCGCGTAGAGGATATGACTACTCACCCTCGGACCCTCCGTAGTCCGTCCTCCATTAGACCTCCTCCTCCGCGACGCGGTAGAGTTTCGCGGGTCCGACCGTCCGGGTAACGCGGATCCGTCCCTCCTCCCGGAGGTCCTGAACGAGTTTCCGAACGCGTCCGTGGGACAGGTCGAGACGACGGGCTACCTCACGACTCCCGGCGTCCGAGAACTCCGAGGTCCGGATAGCCTCCACTACGTCGTCTTTCTCCGCCTCTCGACGGATAGAGGACGGGGAGGTTCGACTCTCGGAACTCATTTCTCGACCTCCGGGAGGTTCCGGTAGCGATACTCCCCCGTCTCCGTGTTCTGTTCGAGGACGAGTTTCTTAGGCGACTCCGCCCGGGAGTCGGGGTCTTTCACCGTGTCCACCGCGGTCCAGCGTCCCGCCCCGTCGCCCTCCTCGACGCGGTTCAGGGACAGGTAGAGGGACATAGCCTCGTAGTCTTTGTCGTCGTCGGAGTTCCGGAGTTCGTCCGGGACCGGGACGGAGATCTCCGTGGGATCCTCTCCGAGAGTGATACGGGCGTTCCCTCCCATACCGCCCTCCTCCGTCGAGACGCCGATTAGGGCGGACGGTTTCGCCGTTCGTCGGAGATCTCGAACGAGGTCGTAGACCTCGGACTCCGCCTCCTCGGAAAGGTCGAGTTGTTTCAGGCGAGAGGTGAACCGTTTAGCCGTGTCTGCGTCCATTAGTTCTCCTCCTCCTCGTCCGCGTCGCGGGAGTCGTAGAGTTCGCGGGCGTCCGTAGTGTCGTGGTCCTCACACAGCGGGTAGCCGTCGTCCAGCGCGTCCTCGGAGGCGTCGTTCTCACAGCCCCCGGCGGAACAGTCCGGGACCTCCGCCTCGTCCTCGTCCGTAGAGGCGTCCGTCTCGTCGCCCACAGCGTCCTCCTCGTCGTCCGCGTCGTTCTCCGTGTCCTCGTCCGTCCCGTCGAACCTATCGCCCCACGTCCGCGAGAGGTCCGCTGTAGAGTCCTCGTCCTCTCCGGACTGAATACGAGGGGCTAACATATACTGTCCGGAGATCCCGAACCGACTCCCGGAGAACGAGATAGTAACCGGGAACTCCTGTCCGAGGTCCAGCGTCGCCCGCCCGAACCCCGCCTTTACGACTCCCTGTAGCATATCCCGGAGGTAGTCGAGACTGAACAGGGACGTAACCGGGTCCGCGCCCGGGGAGGCGTGGAGGAGTTTTTCGTCGGACCTAAACTCGTCCTCTTTGCGGATCTCCCTGTCGTCGTTCGTCTCCGCCGCGTAGACGGAGAAATACGCCGCCTCCACGTTTCCGAGGGATCCGTCTCCGACAGTCCCCGGCGTCGCGGAGAGGGCGGCATAGTCGAACCGGGACTTAATCCCGTCCAGCGCGTCGCGGAGGTTCGACGGTTCCACGTCGCCCCTCCACGGGCGGTCGAGGTCCGGTATATCCGGTTCCTGTCGGATATAGTCCGGGTCTATCTCGAAAAAGGAACCCGTCCGGTTCCACTTATCCTCCGGTTCCACGCGGACGTAGATCCGTTTCCCGACCTGTTCGACTATCACGGGATCTCCCGGGTTATCCCCGTTCCCGCCTTTTCGGGCGTAGTCCGTAATGGTCGTGAGTTCGTCCAGCGGGAGTCCGAGGACGGTAGCCTCCTCGACCTCGTAGGCGTCGAACGCGTCCGCCGGGATCCGGACCTCGACCATACCCACGTTCGCGGGGTCCACAGCCCGGACGTGAACCTCCGGGTCCTCGTCGTCGTCCGCGTCGAACCGGACCTTACACTCGTCTACGAGAACGGAGAGGAGGTCCGTCGTAGACCTCCACAGATCTCCGCCCGTCTCGACGTGGATAGCCGCCTCGTTCTGTTCGTCCGCCTGTTCCGCCTCGTCCGCTTTCGCTTTCTGTGTCTGACTCATAGTTTACGCGTAGGTGTCGGTTTCAGTAGGTTGTTTTTCGGGTCCGAGTTGTAGATCTCACCGCGTCGTTTGAGTTCGTCCACAGCGTCCTCCGCGTCGTCGCGGGGGACGCCCTCCCGGACCGCCTCTCGAACTATCTCCTCCCGTGGGACTCCGTTCTCCTCGTCGTAGAGTTCGCGGAGGACCCGCTGGACCGTCCCCCACCCTCTCATAGTAGCCCCATATCTTTCAGGAGAACCCGAACGAGGTCGTCCGCGGACGGGTTCCGTCCGGGGTTCAGGTCGTTACTCGACGCCCTCCGGCGGAGGTCGTTATACTCGGAGTCGCGGAGTTCGAGTTCCGTAAACGCCGCCTGTAGACGCGTAGGTTCGTCCGGGAACTCCTCGACAGGCGGGAGGTCCACGAACTCCACCGCGTCGCGGAACTCGTCCACCCTCTCCGTCTCCTCCGCGAACTCCCGGATCTCGTCCTCCGCCTCGTCCAGCCCGTCGAGGATAGCGTCCTCGTCCAGTCCGTCGGACGGGACCTCCTCCACGTCGCGCCCGGGTTTATCGGACGCCTGAACGGAGACGGGTTCACTTTCAGTTTCACTCCGGGGACTCTCGTCGTCGGAACACACTCCGTTTATGGTCGTCGCCCGGGTCCCTTCGTCGTAGATCTGGTCCCCGATACGAACGAGGTCCATATCCTCTCGACCGGAGGCGTGTTTCTCCGCCCACGCGGGGAACCGCCCTTTCTCGTCCTCCGTGTAAATCGTTCTGTGGAGGTAGACGTAGCCGATTATCCCGGACTTGTAGGTGTCCGTCTCCTCGTAGTAGACCGCCCGCGGGTGGACGAGGTAGAGACGCGTGTTCCCGGGGTCTATCCGGGGCGGTTCCTGTGATTCACTCACCGGGATAGCCTTAGAGAGTCCCTGTTCGTGGACCTCCTCTATGAACTCCTCCGGCGTCTCGTAGTAGGACTTTCCGACGAACATAAACAGGTCCCGGGACTGAAACTGTGGGATCTGTCCCGCGTGTTCGTAGGGAGAGGCGGACCCGACGGTTCGGGCTATATGTCTCCATACCTCTCCACGGGGAACGGTCGAGAACTCCGTCTCCGGTCCGTCCTCGAACTCCGGGCTGATAGGGTTAAACGCCGCCTCGTCTATCCCGTCGTCGGGCTGTGGGCGGATCCACGTCTCTTTATCCTCCGGGAGGTTCGTCCAGTCGGTAACGGATAACTCGAACTCCGTTCCGGGGAAATACTCGTAGCCCCTGAACTTAGACCTCTCTAAGTAGGGAACCACGGGGTCGAACTCCACGAACGAGGGGAGAACCCCGTCCGCGGACCGGGGCGGGGAACGGACGTAGGCTTTCCCGTGTTTGAGAAAGCCACAGCCCCGTTCCTCGTTCCGGGCTGTTTCTGTTTCGTCGTCGTTTGGCATAGCGCGTAATCCTCCGTTACTCGTAGCCTGTCGCACGTTCGGGGAGGGCTACGGGTAAGGCGTCTATTCATTTGGATAGGAGGGTCTTAAAGATACCGGGAGAGTTACGCGGGTTAGTCCGACTCCTCGAACCGCTTTACTGGATACCACCCGCCCTCGTAGTCGAGGAGTTCTACGACGACCTCGGACCCGTCGCGTCGTTTCCGGAGAGGGGGCTGGACACTCGGACCGTAGCCTGTCCGTGACATACGCTACCACGCGAACGGTTCGAGTAAAAGTATATCCTACGCGACGCGTTCGAGGAGGTCGTCCAGCGTCGTCCACGGGTCCTCCTCCCGGGCGTCCGGGTCGAGACGCCGTTTCCCCGTGGGCGTCTCCGGGAGATCCCGCGGGTCCGCGAGATACCACGTAGTGTCGTAGTCCCACCGGGCGGCTACCCGCGGTTTCGCGTTCTGAAAGAACGTCGAGTAGGAGAGTAGCGCCTCGACCTCCTCCGGTGAGAGGTAGCGGTTCTTATCCGGGCTGTGTCGTTTCGCCTCTATCGCCCACTCCGTCGCCCCGTTCCCGACGTGGAGATCCGGGAGTTCGACGCCCGGGGCGGACCCGGATCCCGCCGCCCGGATAACTGCGAACGCCTCCGAGAGGAGTATGTCCCGGAGTTCACGTTCGCCCGCGTCGCCCTTACTGTTCCCCACGACCGACCTCCTGAACGTTCCCCTCGTCGTCTACGACGACCTCGGACGGGTCGAGAACTCGGATAGTGATACTGTCCGGGTCGTCCTCGTCGCCCTCTACGTCCCTCTCGACGTAGGCGGATCCGTAGATACTCTCGGACTTAATCCGGGCGGCTACCGTCTTTCCGAGTTCGTCCCGGTCTATCTCCCCGCCCTCGTAGACGACCGCCTCGTAGGGGAGAGACAGGGAGGGAAAGTCCGATAGCGCCCCCGCGACGTGAGAGAGAACGTCCTCCGGAACGAGGTCGTCCAGCGTCTCCCGCGGGTCGTCCGTCCCGGGTTCCATCAGATCCACCCTTTCCGGGCGTAGACCTGTGCGAGAACGAACGCGACGACGACCGCGCCCACGCCTACGACCGCGAGAGTAGCCTCCACGCCCCACGCGTCCAGCGTCCACAGGGACGCGCCTACGACGGTCGAGAGGAGTCCCCCGAACAGGAGGACGACGAGGGAGACGCGGGCGACGGTCCCCCACGTCGGGAGGGACGGGCTACTCGTTAGGAGATCTCCGGTCCCGGACGTGTCCTCCTCCGTGAGGGACGCCTCCGGGTCCGCTTTGCGTTCTATTGGTTCCTCGGAACTCATACTCGTAGGCTTACCCTACGAGGGGCTAAAAGATACTGGACGCTAACCGGAACCGGCTACAGCGCGTCCCGGTATTTGGGTCCGGGGTTCCACTCCATACCCTCCGGTTCGGAGTGGGTCTTTAAAATGCTACCGGAGACTAATAGCGTAAGTTTCGCGGCTACTGAACAGCGTCGAGGAGGTCGAGGAGTTCGCCCCGATTGAACGGGCGGGCGTTATCTCCCTCTCCGGGGTCGTAGTCGAACCCCGCCTCCGCCGCTACCTGTTCGTAGAACCACGACTTAGGCGGGGCGTCCCACCCGTAGACCTCCGCGGCGTCCAGCGCGTCTCCTCCGAGGGTGGAGAGGATAACGTTCAGGTCGTCTTTACGAAACGCCCCGGAGGGCGACGAGGAGATCCCCACAGCCCGCGAGATCTGTCCCCGGAGGTCGTGAACAGTCTCGGACATTACGAGGCGTGGTCCCGGATAGCCGCGACGCGACGGTTCACCGTGACTTTGTGGACGTTCCCGGGGGCGGCGTCCGCGGCGTCCCCCTGTGAGAGGTCCATACGGTTCTCGTCCGCGGCTATCCAGTAGATCCCGGAGGCGATAGGACCCGCGGACTTACCGCGGACCCACTCCTGTCCGGCTACCTCCTCGACGCGTTCGAGGGCGGCGTCCAGAACGACCTCCGGGAACGAGAGTTCGGAGTGGATAGCCTCGACCGCCTCCCGGAGACGGTCCGCGGCGTCGCCCTCGGAGATCTTACCGGAGGACTGTTCCTCCCCGCGGAGGGAGAGAACCGTTTTGTAGCCCTTCCGGATAGAGGTCCGCGAGACGCCGAACTCCTCAAAGTCCGCCTGTGTGAGGTCGTCGTCCGTGAGGGTGGACGCCGCGTAGAGACACAGGGACGCGACGACCGCGGGCGTCCGGTTCGAGAACAGCCCCGTGTCCGCGCCCTCCCGGTAGAGGTCGAGGGCTGTGTTCACCGTCTCCGTCGAGGCGGAGAGTTCGTTCCCGAACCGCTGTAGGAACGCCTCCGGATCCGCGTGTTCGGGGGTGTGTCCGAGGGCGTCTACGAGACGCCGGAACTCCCGGGAAACAGCGGTTTCCGATACGCCCGCCTGTTCCGCTACCTCTCCCGCGGTGAACGGTTCGCCCTCGTCCCGGGACGCGTAGTAAACGATAGCCGGGTAGGTCCGGGCGTCCGCGGGGATCTGATAGTCCTCCTGTTCGAGGCGGTCGAGGTAGACGCGGGCTGTTCGTCCGACGAGATCCGGGAGTCCGACCTCCGAGGCGATAGCCTCCGGGTCCTTACTCCGTTCCGTGACTGTGGACATACCGGAGATAAGGGCTACGGACGGTTTAAAGATACCGGACGAAACGCGTATTAGCCATCCGGTAACATTATGTTGGAACGAGTAATACGACCCTACGAGGAGATTAGGAAATGGCTACGCTGGACGACTTTACCGACACACAGGAGGAACCGGAGTTCGACGCGCCCCCACAGATCCGGAAAGCGCGTCCCGTCCCTCACCCGTATAAGAACCACAAAATCGGGAAGCTCGTAGTGGTCTATAACCGCGGGGACGAGGAGAAACGGGAGATTAAGGGCTACCGGACGACCCGGACGACGGACGCGAACCTGTTTAGGAAATTCGACTCCTACCCGATTAGCCTCCCCGTCCTCTCTAACCTTCAATTCGAGGAGGTGGAACTCGTCCTCGTCTACGAGAGAGACACAAAGACCCTCTACGAGTTCACGCTGGACCAATACACAGCGGACACTACCGCGGAGTATGACTGGACCCACTACGACGACGACACAGGGAGGGAGATCCGGACGGACACACAGAAATGTCCAGCCCGGGAGGACGCGGTTCGAAAGTGGGACGTTACGGAGTGGACTAAGCGGGACCTGTTTCGCTAATACGCCGTAGCCTCCGGTAACTTTTTAAGACCCTCCTCCGTAGCGGTAGGCTACCCGTAGGAGGGACCTCGACGTGAGTTCAGAAAGCCACCAACACTTAGACGACAGAACCGGACGCTATGATGAAACGGATTTTCACGGTAGCCGCGGGGGAGGAGTAGACCGCGTTCAGCGTCCCCCGGGAGAGGCGGACGCTGTGTGTGGACCCGAACACTCGAACCGTGAAACGAATTTTCACGGTAGCCACGGGGAGGACCGCCCCCTCCGTGGACAGGTCCAGATATGCGGGGAGGAGTGGTCCGTCGAGACGGTCGTCTCCGTCGAACGTCTCCGTCGTCGTTACCGGGACGAGTATCGGGAGTGTATGGTAGCCCTCGGAGAACCGACCCGCCGCGGGATCTTAGCGTGTCTCGTCCAGAACGGGACGACGACCTACTCCCACCTCTCGGAGTGGACGGAGACGACGACGAGGACGGTAAAGAACCACGTCCACGACCTCCGGGACGCCGGAGTGGTCGAGGTCGAGGACGGACGCCCCGCCTCTATCGCTATCCAGAACGACGACCTCCGCCTGTTAGCCTCGGACGCCCTCTCGTTCTTAGAATAAGATCTCGTCCGCGGTCCGCGTCCTCCTGTTCAGTCGAACGCGTAGCCCGGGCGACTCCGCGGGGAGTCGCCCCGGGCGTCTCCTCCCTCCGGGAGATACGCCCTTTAGGGCGACGCCCCCGCTGTCGTCGCCCACGGTGTTAACGGCATACGGGTATGGTTTCAAGTGAACCGTCTTATAGTTACCGATTCACTACGACAGGTTAGCGTCCGGTCCGTCCCACCGCCTCGACGGGCTGGACCGGGATAGATCTCGACGGACCCGCCGCTACCGAACGGGGGCTACCGTGAAAATCCGTTTCACGTTAGGCGAGAACCGGGTAGGAGATCCACGCCGCGGTAGTCGTGAGGACGTAGACGACGAGGAAATACCACGGTTCCCGTCCGAGGGTTCGGGAGGCTATGTTCTCCGCGGTCCCCGCGACGAGCTGGACGAGGGCGCGGAGAACCCCGTCTCCCTCGAACGACGGGATCCGGTCCGGGTCGAGACGCCGGAACCCGAACGAGGTCCCGACGAGGAACGCGGTCCCGAACGCTACCCACTCCGTGAGTCCGAGGCGGACGCCCGCCCCGGCGAACAGTCCGAGGAGTCCGAGTTCCATAGCGTGAAACTCCCAGTAGGTGAGGTCGAGGAGAACCCGACGGAGGAACGCGGGGACCCACGCCGGGAGTCCGTCCTCCGAAAACACGTAGTCCGAGGCGTTCAGCCCGTCCCGGGACATTAGTCTCCCCCTCCATTCCCCGGTCCGCCGCCTCCTCGGAACAGCGGTTCGTCCTCTCCGGGAGAGAGGTCCACGTCGTCCACAGCCCCCGCTATCCGGCGGAGAAAACCCTCCGTCTGTCGGTTATGTCGTTTCTGTGTTCGAGAGAGATCCTTTACGTCCCGCTGTAGTTCGTCCTGATTCTCCGCGACTTTCTCGACCGTCTCCTCTAAGCGGGTGAGTCGGTCGTCCGTCTCTCCGAGGAGTCCACCGTCGGAGGTCGGATCTACGTCCTCCCCGCCCGAGGACTTTCCCGTGAGAACCTGAATAACGGGAAATACCCTGTCGCGGAACCACCGTTCGTGTCTATACAGCCACCCGGCGAACGCGGTCCCCGCGACTCCGAGGAGGGCTACGATTAACTGAAACTCCGTTATCGCGATTCCCCCTGTCGGTTCAGCCATTAAGGGAACCCTAACGTGAAACGGATAAGAAAGTTCGCTACGGAAGACTGTCTACGTTAGACGGTCCCCGTTTTCCGGGCTAAATCCGCGTAAATATCCCCGCCCGTCTGTCCGGACTGTGAGGTATGCCACCCGACCCCGCCGCTACTCCACTCCGTGTCGTCCATAGATACCGTCGCCTCCGCGGTCCAGCCCCCCGACCCGTCGGGATAATAGCCGGTAACGGCTATGGTCGGATCCCCTATCTCTATCCTACAGCGTAACCACGTATCGGACGGTAGCGGGTCCCCCGACCGGATAGGGCCTATGTCCCAACTGTTCCCTTTCCGTTTCCCTATGTGGACACTCCCGGGGTTAATAGACGAGTCGTGGTAATTCTTTAGAGCGGCTTCATACCAATACTCGTTTCTGTACCCGTGGTCCTGAACGCAAAAGTCTATTTCTACGGCCATATCGTTCCCGCTACTTAACCACGTATAGTATTCTATCACGTCGCCTCGGACCGGGTAATACGGGAGTCCGTCCCCGGGATAGGAGACGAGGGCGTTATCGTCCCCGGCCATAGCGATAGCGTAGGTCCCCTCGTAAGTCGGTGAGGTCGTGATACCCGCGTCGTTCTGGTTCCCATATTGGCTCCCATATTGGATATAGGGAGAGAGATCTCCGCGTTCA
>Ga0306900_1000605_pt1 | contig 14833 bp, 17 predicted proteins | sample AntRauMFilla3765_FD_190416 | JGI IMG/M metagenome (GOLD analysis project Ga0306900, IMG submission 190416) | Saline lake microbial communities from Rauer Islands, Antarctica - Metagenome Filla 3 #765 (v2) (version 2) | ecosystem: Environmental > Aquatic > Non-marine Saline and Alkaline > Saline ... | reverse complement strand
ATTCAGACATAGTGGTATAATTTATTTCATCCCATGTATCACCATGAGCTTGCCAATGGCAGGTGTGACAGAGGGTAATTAGGTTATCAAGATCGTCTGAACCACCATTATCAGATGGTTTAATTAAGGAGAAATCCAAGAATTCGAGAGCAATCCATACCAATTCCCACCCCTTCTTTCCCAAGACTGACTAGTGGGATTAACTACATACAGATACCGACCAGCTTGAAGCATATCTGCGTAGATCGTATCATCTTCACCTTGGTAATAAACACGATCCCATCCGACACCACCATCTACCCAAGTTTCAGTCCCCTCGACAGTTTTATTTTCAACAATCAAATCGTAAGCTGCCTTAGCGGTATCAGAATCAGTATAGCCTTGGCAGAACACAAGCATAGAATTCGTCTCTCGACTATTAATACTACTACTATCAGAGACAGAGCCCACAGAATGAACCTTACATTTCAGCATGAGCTGCCTATCTGTAGGCTCAAAGAAAGCATCGAATGTTTCATCGAACTCTTCCTGTGTGTTTTCGTCCATCGGGTCGAATGAGATATCTGCTTTTGCCCCAGCAACATATTTGTTTATTTGTTCGGAATGCCCCCGCACACTAGGACCTCGGAGAGTGACTTCATACATTCGATTACCATTACTACCACCTCTGAACCAATTGAACAGGCGATTCGTCACTGGATCTTCTGGATACCTATCAGAGACGGCAGTTGATGTGTTCGCACCAGTATACATGTCAAGAGCATTTTGAAGATGTGTTTGAACAACATCCAAATCACGACGTTCGAAGTATTTGACAGCCTTATCAAGTTCTGCACGGTTCACCCCCCAATAGTTATAATGATCTGTGAAGTGGGGTTCAAGCACTTCATGGGAATTCTTCGCAACTTCATCAGCAACAGAAATCAATCCATCCATCTGTTCTTGTGTCACTGACTCATCTTCCTTCAACGACTCAATGAGAGGCTCTAGTTTAGTTGGAACACGATGAATAGCATTCCGATGTTCATATATCGCATCGTTATACCCATTCTCGAACCATTCAAGTTCAGAGATTATACGATTCGTATTTCGGATAAGCGTTTGTGTGTGATCTGCATCACTCGAATTCCCATCACCGTTTTCAGATTCACTAGAGTCCGAATCTGAATTCTGATCGGAGTTATCACCATCACTTGAACCATCAGAACTATCTGATTCATCATCAGTATTCATTTCTGACGGAGTAACATCGCCTGAACAACCAGCAATACCGGGAACAACAGAGCAAGCTGTTATTGCAAGATATTGGCGTCTATCCATCGGCATACACAACGTTCTCATCTGTGAATAAATAAATCTTAACCAAAGAGCCGAAGGCAAGTCGAAGATGGATTAGTTCAAATTCAAAATCTGACAACCAATCCCAAACAGACTAAAAACAATAATATTTTTATACATCAACCAATATCTTACCAATACACGATGTGCGACACCCAGCACAGTTTAAGCTCGCTCTCATCCTTGTCACTCCGTAGTGACAATGAGAGCGTCATGGGTGACGCCTGAAACGCTCTTTTCCCGATCTTCACTAAACCCCTGAAAGCATCCGTTGCTAAGCTTGGCCTAAAGCGGCGGGCTTAAGACCCGCTACCCTCCGAGGGAGGTTCAACCGCCAGTTCAAATCTGGCCGGGTGCATTCGGGGAGGTGGCCGAACCTGGTTAAAGGCGATGGGCTTAGGTCCCATTCCCGAAGGGTAACTGATGCAGGTTCAAATCCTGTCCTCCCCACTCAGAGGTATCGCCAAACAACCAATAGACCATCATGCCATGGCAGTGGATTGGTGTCCACGCACCGTTGCTAATGGTGATCCGAAAGGACTCTGGGTTCAAATCCCAGTCATGGCGTCGGCCAGTCCAGAGTGCCGTAGCAATGGACTGGCTTGACCATGCACGCCCGGAAAGCGTGATCCGAGAGGACTTGGGGTTCAATTCCCTACTACGGCGTTCCACAACAACAAAGCAATCTGCCACGTCTGAGAATGGTATAAAGGCCGACTCGACACGCTTTGAAAGCGTGATCCGCAAGGACTCCCGGTTCAAATCCGGGGCGTGGCGTACACTATTATCAGTAGACAGCAGATCGGGAGTGAGGTAATTTGAATATAGATGGGAAATTTGAATTGAGAATCACAGCAGGAGGAGAGGGGGTGGGGGTGTATAGACTGTGAATGGGTTTAGTTCGGTGGTTTTTAACTGCCGTGTTGGGTAGAGTTGAGTAATAATGAGTGATGTAAAAGATGTATACGATGATCTTGACAGTGGAATCGGTTTCGAAAAATTCGAAGAACTGGTAGAAGATAAGGTAGAAGAAATGGGTGGTCTCCTAGATAAGGAAGGAGCAGCAATCCTTGTTGCAGAAGACTTCGATAAGGGCGTTGTGAATTCGATTGACAGCATTACTGAAGACATGGATAACGTCGAATTCACTGGAAAAGTAGTCTCTGTCGGAGATCTGCGAACATTTGAACGCGACGACGATGATGAAGACACAGGCAAAGTGTGTAACATCCATGTTGGAGACGAAACCGGTCAGATTAAGGTTGCAGTCTGGGGTGGAATGGCCCAAGCAGCTGCAAGTGATCTCGAAAATGGGGAAGTCCTCCGAGTAAAGGGCTACCCCAAAGATGGAATGTCGGGCCTCGAAGTGAGTGCAAACGATATTGAACACGAGTCTGACACGGATATTGAAGTTAGAACGTTCGACACATACCAGATCGAAGACCTCGAAAATGGCCTTTCAGACGTGAATGTTACCGGAGTAGTTCTCGATACATCGGAAACAAACACCTTTGATCGAGATGACGGGTCAACGGGACGTGTCTCAAACATCCTGATCGGAGACGAAACTGGTCGTATCCAAGTGACTCTATGGGACGAAAAAGCAAAGCTATCGAGTGAATACGAATATCGAGATGTTCTAAAGATTGTCAACGGGAGAGTCAAAGAGCGAGATGGAGATCTCGAACTCCACACCGGAAGCCGAAGTGAACTGAACGAAGTCGATGAATACATCGAATATCGACCAGACACAACAGACATTGAGAATGTAGCTATTGGCGACAGTGCAACCATCACTGGAGCTGTGGTCTACGTAGGCGACACCAACACCTTTGAACGAGATGATGGATCTGAAAGCACTGTCAAAAACATCGAAATTGAAGATTCAACAGACCGGATTCGAGTCTCTCTGTGGGGTGAAATGGCTGACATGGATATCGAAAAACAGGATGTTCTAGTAATCTTCAACGCAGATATCCAAGATGGGATGGAAGGGGATGTTGAAGCATCAGCCGGTTGGCGTTCCAATGTGATCATTACAGAACGCCGATCAAACAAATATGAATCGTCTGATACAGATGATTCGAAAAGCACTGACGAATCTGATCCGACTGGGTTAAGAGACTACGATGGAGACGGCGAAGAAGCTCAGGAAGATCAGACTGAAACAGAATCCGATACAGAAGGAGATCAAACATCCACAGATGACTCACCCGAAGAAGTCGAAGTGTCTGGAATGGTCATTGGTTCAGAAGACGGAACCATTACACTCGATGGGGCAAACAAACAAATCACAGTGATCACTGACGGAGACCACCGCCTCGGTGAAGAACTCACTGTCCGTGGTGAAATGGTCGACGGCGATCTTGAAGCCGAAGAAATCTTCTAAGATGGGAGACTCAAACGAAATCTCTAGAAAAAGGGGGTTGGAAATATTCATCTTTAAAACCACCTATGGAGGAGCTTTGGGTGGTTTGGCCACAGGTATAATCACTTACCTCTCTTCAATAACCACTGCCCTACGCGTGTGTATGGTAATGGCTGTACTATCATTTGCAATCACACACTTCATCGAAAACAAGACTGTTTTCGGCTTATACGGGTTTATTATGTTGGTTGATGGAGCTACAGTAGGTATGATAATCACAATTCTGCTGATGGAGTTGTTGATCTAATACTAAGGTAGAAACTGCCTGTTAATCGTAATGTGGGATCACAACTGGTGTTTCATGTTCCAATACAATATTCGGACAGACAGTTGTTTCACCGGTTTCTCCCACTATCGTAAGTACGTAAGCTGTATTCTCTCCAAGTGGGTTTGGGAAGTTCTCAACAAGTCTTACTCTATCATGAGCGAATTCGAATTGGTGATCTTCAAGCAGTTCCACTGAACGGTCATCCAATAGGAAACAGGCTTATTATGTCTTTTGTGACTGATAATAACACTTTAACGCACTACCAGACATCCAACCCACTCTGGAATAAAGAAAAGACAAACCGAAACGGAACAGAACCGAGACCAGACAGCAGTCTACCCATCTACGCGAACGCCGGACTGCTTGGCTGGCTGGCTTCAGCGTGGTTTTCTTCTTCTTCATCCTCCAGAACCTCTTCGCGAGCCTGGAAGAAGTCGCTTTCCGAGACAACTTCTCGACCGTCGCGGATAGCGAACATACCGGCTTCAGTACAGATAGACCGGATATCCGCACCAGAGGCATCAGCAGCCATCTCAGCAAGGCCTTCGAAGTCAATGTCATCTTCGAGGTTCATCTCTTCAGTGTGGATCTGGAAGATCTCCTCGCGAGCATCAACATCAGGCTTCGGGACCTCGATGAGACGATCAAACCGTCCGGGTCGAAGCAGAGCCTCATCAAGCATATCGAACCGGTTCGTCGCAGCGATAATCATCACATCACCACGGTCATCGAATCCATCCAGTTCCGAGAGGAGCTGCATCATCGTACGCTGGACTTCCGATTCACCGGATGTCTTCGAATCAGTTCGCTGCGATGCGATAGCATCAATTTCGTCGATGAAGATGACTGCCGGTTCATTCTCGCGTGCGACCTCGAAGAGATCCCGAACCATCTTCGAGCCCTCACCGATAAACTTCTGAACAAGCTCGGAACCAGCCATACTGATGAAGGTTGCATCAGTTTGGTTGGCGACAGCTTTCGCAAGCATGGTCTTTCCAGTTCCCGGTGGCCCGTGGAGGAGAACCCCACTCGGAGGATCGATTCCAACGGAATCAAAGACATCTGGGCTTTCAAGTGGCATCTCAACCGTCTCTCGAACACCTTCGATCTGGTCTTCGATGCCACCGATATCATCATAGGTAGCTTCAGGGGAATGGTCAACCTGCATCGCCTGTGCGCGAGCATCAAGACCTCTCTCAAGCTTCCCAGTGATGCTGAGATTGTTGTTGATGGTAACGCGGTCGCCCGGCTCAAGATCCTCTCTCCGCTCGTCTGTGACCTCAGTGACGGCCTCCTGATTGTTGCCGTGCTGTTTGACCAGCACACCGGAACTCGTTAGCTCCTTCACAGTGGCAACAAACGTCGGGCTCTGCTTGAGCTTTTGATTCTCCTGTTCAAGCCGATTGGCCTTCTGTTGGAGTTTGGTGGTCTCCGACTGAGCATCAAGGTACTTTTGCTCCATCTCTTCGTGCTGCTGTTCAAGCGTTTCGACACGGTTCTTCAGCTGGTCTGCATCTGCGTCATCATCCGTATCGTCCTGTTCTCCGGCACCTGGCAACTCCGACTGCCCTGCTTGTTGATCCATGTTTATTATTCCATTCTACGGGTATAAGAATCTCATGTCGACATCACAGCTAAAACATCCAGTTGGCAACAATAATGATATGTACAAAGAGTTCATTAGAGCAAATATGCTCCCAGAGTTGTTGGTTGTCGACATGATAATGTCGGCATACGAGTTCATTAGCCAATCGAAGTTACTGATGTACGGGATCGCATTAGTAGGGATCTCACTAGTACTATCAGCACTTAGTGGGCTCATCGATATCGCAGTCTATCTTGCAACTATCGGTGGAGTCGCCCTCCTCGCCATTGGTGGGTTAAGCATTTACGCACCAGGATTGGTACCTTCCATTGCGATGTGAACGATTTCTCTTGATTACGCTGTTCATCCCACAACACCACCCTCTGGAAAGAAGTAGAGTTGTTGATTAGAATCTCTCAACCCGCAATTTGACACACCGTTAGGCTGTAACAGTTATGCTATCAAATTAGCAACCCTGTATTTTATATTCCCGAATCAATATTTCGAGACATGGAACGGAGACAGTATCTCGCAGCTACTGTAGGAGCAGTCACACTGACTGCTGGATGTACAAGCACAGGGCATACAGAAATGGAAGGAGAAATCATTGATCCAGAACGGGAGACAAGTGAAGTTGGTCTCACACCAGACCCAAGACCAGAAGATCTTGAAGAAGTAGAGTGGAATCGAGAAGACTTCAGAGAGTACAATGCAGAAGGAGTCCTCGTCGAACAAGTCCCAGTTGATGTAGCACGGTATTGGTATCATACAGGCAGAGCGAGGTTCATTGATGCCAGAGTGTTCGACCGGTATGAAATGGCCCACATCAAAAACGCAATTCACAGCCCTGCACCAGAGGGAAAACCTGAAGATGGGATTGAAAACTTCGACAAACGAGAACGGATGGTAACATACTGTACGTGTCCCGATCACTTATCCGGGCTGAGAGTTGCCGATCTGATTGAACAAGGATACTCAGGCGTATTCGCACTCGATGAAGGTCTTCAACCATGGGTCGACAACGGATACCCAACAGACACTCTAAACGAACAGACAACAGTTCCAGAACAAGAAGATTACTCGAATGTAGAATAAACTACCGACACCAACCATTCCAAGAAGTAACATAGAGTAGAACGGATTATGGAAGACACATTAACAATCGTTTTGACGGGGATTGCTGGTTCTATTGCTTTACTCTTGAGTGCAGCAGCAGCCGCTTTCGACCCTGGGAATTTTGATGAAGACGAAGAAGAAGACGAAAGGGAGGTGAAGATATCTGGTGTAAGCGGTGGTGGAGGTGGCGGAGGAGAAAGTGGTGGAAACGGTCACGGTGGGAAACACACTTCAACAGAAGAAACACTAAAAGCTGAATTCACAAGTAGGCCCGGTTCCGCCGATGTGAAAATAGAGAGTGATGGACCAGTTCCAGCAAAGGAAAATACTCGAAAAGGGGCAACAGACACAATACGAGTAAAAGGGAACGACCAATGTACAAGTTGTGGTGCAGTCAATTCAGATGAAACAACACCCTGTTGGAACTGTGGATCAAAAACTGGGTCTACATTTGGGAGTGGGGGTCTGAGCAAAATAAACGAAGAATTGAGAGAACAAACCACCCGAAGAATGGCTTACGAGGTCGAAAAGGGGGAGGACGTAACCGAAAAACCAGATCTGTCATTTGACGAAGGATCTGACACAAAAGAAAAGAAAAAAGAGGGGACAACTGACGAAGACATAAGAGACAAAGAAAAAATCCCCTTGCACAGGTGGCTAGCTGGTAAAACCATTGCATGGGTTGGAAAGTGGCACGCCCTCACTAAAACTCATTTTAGAAGTATGGCTATCGTCACTGGAATTGCCATGCTCATTTGGGGATCAACAACAGCCTACGGTGCAATAGCCTTTGATACAGCCGGTCTATTAGCTATGATCGGTGCAAGTGCGATAGCAATAGTATCAGCTTCATTTGCGGTGTTGTTCCATCTTTCACCAGGTAAATGGAAAACAATCATCTTAGCATATCCATTCAGTCTGAACGTTATTCTGCTTCCACCCGTAGTAATAGCGATCTACGAACCACGACTAAACATCGTATTAGACCAAAGCACATTATTTGCAGAATATCTATTGCAGAACTATGCAGCTATCATTGGAATCGAGCAATGGCTGAGAAATTCATTTGTCCTTCAGGGTTTCAATTTCATTCTTATGTGGTTCTTGATATCCATACCAGTTGGAATAGCACTAGGTTCAATCGCCCATTCAACGCAAGCAACAATCAGAATTGTGAAATCAATGCATCAAAAAGCGATAGAGGATATCCAAAACAACACTGGAGAAAATAAGGATGATGATAACGCACCTCAATGACCAAACACCCATCTAGTGTTACGATCACTCACATTAATTTGAATACTATCGAGATTTTTTGATGCGGTATGCAAACCGACAGACGAGTATCGCGCATCGCAGTGGCCACATTACTAATATCAACCGTCCTATTGGGAGGGGGCATGTTCACAGGGTCTGCCGTAGCTCAGAGCGATTGTGAAATGTCCGATCCAAATCAGATGGATGACTGCGACCCACCAGACAGTGTTGTAGACCTATTCTTCGCAGATTCAATGGATAGGATGTACAACTTCGCCAAAGCAATGGTGCAATACTCTGGTTTCGTAGTGACGTTCGCAGGTGTAACCCTCTGGTTCGCAACTGGTGAAAACTCAGATAGGGCACAAACAGGAATGTGGCTAACCTTTGCAGGACTAGCTCTGGTCGCATTCTACTTCGGAGCAGACTCGTTCATCTCCCTGACCAAATGGATCGCGACCAACGGCGGTGGGTGAACAGTTCTGAATAGAATATAAGCCTCTAACTATACAGATTACAAAACAACCCAAGCTGTAATCTGGAATATACCTTCCATCCACATCCAAAAAACTATTACTGGAGAGCCATTGCTATTTTTTAGCGAAATTCTATGACTGTTGAAGATCCAATAAGCGGTAACAAATACGAAGAAACCATCGAGGGAGTCAAACAGTGGGGTGCAACCGAGTTAGATCACGGATTACCACTCGTCTATGCCTTCATGGGATTCACAATCAACCTACTACTTGGTATGACTATATTAGTAGTTGTGAACTTCTTGGTTGGTTTTTCTGTACCCGGTTGGGTTGGAGTTGTTGTTCTGGTATGGAGCGTGTTTTCTGCTTTCGGAGGCTGGAAACACGGCGAAAAAGAACAACAAGAAATTGACGTGGAAACCGAAGAAACAGAGTTGATAGATCCGAACGAATGAGATGAAGTATAACTTTAACAATCACCACCACCATTATTAGATAACCAATGTCAGACGACACCCAAACCGAAACGGCAAATGGAAACAACCATGTACCCGATTTCGATACCATTGAAGTCGGAGACGATGAAACACCTGTAAAAAGCTTTGAAAACGCAGAACCACCAGATAGAGATGTTGAACACATAACCGACGTACTAACTTCAGTCAAAGAAGGAGATAAGATTGTTATCGTGTTTGGCTTCGGGGATCACACGATTAAGAAAGAATGCAAGGTACACAGTGTGCGGAGCGGGGGGAGTAAACGAGATAAAAATCTCGATTGGGATACCGTGATTGAACTAGAAGGACCAAAGGGTGACGACGATATTGGTCGGATGTTTCGAACAGGGATCGGTGATGAATATGTAGGACCGTGGTTCGTGATGGGATACCCTCACCTCAAACTACTCGATATGGTCAAGATCGATGATGTAGCAGATCACGGGTGGGTTAGTAAGGCCTGGATTGTCGACAGTTGAATACTGTCTGCAATACGCCAGTATTGACATCCTCCCCGCGCTAAAGCGCGAGGCTTTCTCCTCGATTCTCCGTAATTAAAATCGGGATTTGTTGAGCGGTAGATAGTTGTTTTTATACTTCGGTTAGTAGTGAGAAGTTTGGTTGTAGTAGTTGGTAGTCAACGACCGACAGACCAGCTCTAGGCAACCAAACAAAGCAGATAGGAGTGTATACTAATGTCAACATCAGACGACAGTTCAGATAGTGGTATCGGTGTTGTAGAGCCAGCTTCAAGTAGTGTTCCAGTTAGCAGTCTACTTGAAGAAGAAGGAACAGTCCCGTTCCTTGGAGTAAACGATAATGTGGACGCAGAATACCCAAGTGAGATCGATTCTTTCGGAGAACGATATGTGACCAATGATTCCCAATCGTTCAAAGAAGCTCTCACCGTTTTGCCCCATGCAGGTGAAGGAGAACTATGGGCAAGTAACGAATTCGTCGAGCCGGGAGACAGCGATGGAACAGTCAACGTCAAAGTAGATGAGATCCGAAACGTCCACGGGCTTGATGTGGACAAACTCGAAGAGCGATCTGGACTATCCCTTGACCAAATGGTTTCGATGGAAAATCCAGACACGCTAATCCCGATTTCCACGCACAAAGACATCGTTGATCGACGACGACTCGCACTTCGAACGCTCGGTTTTGATGTGCGTTTCCGCTGGCAGATTGCTTCCAGCAAATACACACCCGGAAACCTACGTAATTTCTTCCGCCGAAAGATCGCAGCTTGCCAAAAGCACGGCGCAGAAAACGCCTTTGGCTGGATTCGGCATTACGATTGGGGCGGTTCGGTTACAATCACTACGATTTACCCAAGCAAGTCATACGAAATCTCGCAAGATGAAAACCCAGAATTCGATTTCGACAATGGTGAATTGACACTAGCTACGGAGTCAGATACAGACACTCAGAACGGTCGCGATGGCGAGGATGACACGATTACAGTTTACTACGGTGATCGGATGGGATATGATTTCCGTGGGCGACAGAAGCTATGGGCGAAACCAGTGATCTACATCCCATCTGTCGGTGCAATGATCCCCCTTCCATACTCTGGAACAGACCTCAGCCGCAAGCATACTGGAGACCTAATGGGAGATGCAATTGACTGGCACGAGAAAATCCTTTCCCGAATCGATGAGTTGACTGAAGAAATCAATCAAGAAATCACGCGAGCAAGGCTGGTAGCTCTTGATTTTGACCAACTCCCATTTAACATTCAAGAGTTCTATTCCCATCTGGGTATCACCAACGACAAATACTCAGAAAAGGCAGCAGATCAGGCAAAGCGATTTGCTTCGCCTTCAAACAAGCCAACACTGTGGAACCTCCAACTCTCGCTAAAGATTGCGGTACTCCAGAACTACAACGGTAACAAGGCCGGAAAGACGTATCAAGAATACCAAGAGCTGGCCGGTGAAATCCTCCGACATCCAGCTACACAGATCACTCTAGCTAAAGAACAGCACCGAATCGAATCAGAGAAGAACAACAGTGGAGAAGACTTAGATACTGGGCAACAGACCCTTGCAGAATCGCTTGAAGAAGTGATGGACCTATCAGGCGTTACCGAAAACCAAATTACTGCAAGCGGTGCCCAGAGAATGGAGAACCAGGTCCAACAGAGGCTACCAGGAACCGGAGATAACTAATATGTCTTCAAGAAGCCAATCACAGACACCAGACAACAAAAAACAGATTGTTAGCCATTTCGTCGACAAGCTCATCCAGCAAACTGGAGGGCCAGTATCAATTACTCAGGTGATCTACTCCATCCCTGAAGTAACAAACATTTCGACAGATCAAGCTTCGAACCTCATTGATCAAGGCAAGCAAAGTGGAACCTACGACGTGAAACGGAAAGGAGACAGTGATATCCAGAAGATCACCAGTGCAACTCCGATTGGACCAGAACCCACCATCATCCAAAACGAATTCCATCAAGGATCTGTCCCGAACGATCTAACCACAATCAATGAAATCCCACCCGATATCGAGAAAATCCTCAACGAAGCTACGATCACCACATTCCGCGATGTAGCAGAACAAAACCCGGAACAACTCTCGAATACAATCAACAAGGGATTCTTAGAACAAGGCAACAGTGACGATGAATTCGACTTCTCTTCATTAGTCGGAATAACGAAATCCGAAAATGAAGGGTTACACGAAATCGGATATACAACAAAACGCGATTTCTTAAACTCGAAAACCGAAGAGATCGTCCTCAACACCAGAGACACAAAGGGTGGAACCCTAACTGAAGCCAAAGTCGAACGAGCCAAATCAAAAATCAAGGATCAGGTAACGGTCTACGATGAAGAAACTGCTACAAAGATCATCGCTCAGGCGAGAATGGCATGTCCATCAGGTAACGACCTCGCCCACGAGTGTCTAAGCCATCATCAAGAACGAAAACTAGCTGCGGGAGATTCCAAAGCTATCGTCTCCAAAGTAGAAGAGCAAACCGAAACTGTTGGTGAACCTCTCGCAGCAGTCAGAGACAATGTGAGTATAGAAGACGAAGAAGCAATCTACATCTCGGACATCGGCCATAACGAGGATGATCCAGTCAAAACAGGGTTCACAATCCTAGAAGACATTGGCTACAGCCAAGTCCCAAAGAAAGAGTCTGACCCGAATGCGGGCCATGCAGCACTACCTGTAGACAAAAACGGAGACGTTGTTCCACCAACTGTCCCATTAGAACGGGACATGAAACTGCCGCTCGACGAGCTTATTGCTAAGAAACTCGCCCGTAACGTGCCTGTTCGGGTCATGGGTCCACGTGGCAGTGGGAAAAACTACTTGATGAAGTACATTTGTTATAAAACGAACCGGGGATACAGAAGTCTTGATGTTGATCGAGCTACAACCCCACAGGATCTATTCGGTCCTATTTCACCAACACGAGAAGGAGTCCTCGAACCAAAGAATGCATCTGTAAAACAGGGCCTGATCAACGGTGATACGATTGTAATCAACGAATTCCCAGTGATGACCGCAGGAGCTGCCATGTCTCTGCACCAGTTATTGAATGAAAACAAACTGATAATCAAATCGCACGGCCAAGAGATCGAACCCCACCCGGAAGCTCGAATTGTCATTACAATGAATCCGCCAACACGAGAGTATCGTGATTCAGAGCCAATGAATGGGGCAACCCGTGGGCGATTCCGAAGTTTCTGGCAAGGATATCCAGATACAAAAGCCGGAGAAGTCGAAACACTTGATGCACAAGTGAACAACCCTAATCCGGTAATTGATACAGACACACTCGATAACATTGTCGAGTTCGCTCGTCGAACACGAGAAGACGAAAACGTACATTGGCCAACTCTCTCAACACGCAATCTCACAGTCGTCTGTGAACACATCCAAGACGGAGTATCGCCCCAAGCAGCGTTGAAAAACGTTGTCAGGATGCAAGCTGAGCCGAACCAAAATCCAGAAGACGCCCACGAAGCTATTGATCCGATCTTCTAACTACACTACCAGTACGCGCAAATCCTTAATTAGTTGCACACGGAAATGATCCTAAAGAATGAGACTTGATTCACCATAATTTTATACTAAACCCGACTAACCGATATTCACGAATTTTGGATATGACATCAACGCTGACCAACCGGCCACACTTTCGGAGAGTAGCATGAGTGCAGAAGAAAAAACAACAGTCGGACCCTCAACCAAACCTAACTTCACCATAGGTGAATTGAAGATCGTTTCCGAACTCCCGTTGTTCGTCGAAGGAGTCTATGAGCCCGATGATTTCTATCACCCTTTCAATTATGAGTTTGAATCCCCCAAGGGTGCATATCTCTATGTGACATCCTCCCCGTCGTAAACGACAGGGCTTCCCACACGGTGGGAATGTCAGTTAATCGTCGCTGGCAGTGGGTTTCGACTCTTGGAATGTTGTGAGTGTCATCTGCGAGGATTTCTCGCTCTGCTCACACTGAGTCGTGGCCGTGTCACAACGGCTCCCGTCCTGTGGCGAGTCATCGTCTACCTGTTTCACTGGTAGACTCTCTCCCCACGGGTCTACGCGACGTGCAATATTCGCACTCGCGTTAATATCCGCTTGAAACGTCGATACGTGACACTCAGCATTCTTGCATTTGAACTCGGCTTGCCGAGGCCGATACCCGATGTGTTTGCACGAGTGGCATGTCTTGCTGGTGTACTGAGGGTGGACGTATCGAACCGGAATCCCTACGTCCTTCGCCTTGTCCTCGATACGACCCTGCAACCGAGCAAAGGCCCACGAGTGCAGGCGACGGTTCATATACTCCCCGTAGTCCAGTGACTCGCGGATGTACGCTAAGTCTTCCATCACGATGACGGGATTCTCGAACTGACGGGCGTACTCCACAGACTCACGAGATGCCTTCTCAATAATGTCTGTGAGTCGGTTCTGGTAGTACGAGAATCGTTCCTCTATACGCCACTCGGAAGCGTCTCGTTCTTGGAGTCGCTTGAGCGTCGTGTACATCTCTTTTCGGATTCGCTTGGCTTCTTTCCCGTTGATCAACAGTGGTTTTGTCGGTGTGTCGTGTTGGAGGGCACAGCCCGTGACCAACATCGACTCGCCAATATCGAATCCAACCCGAGTCGGGTTCTTGGGTAATTCGGAGGTATCCCCGATTTCGTATTCGACGGTGACGTGGAGCGTCCACATCGTCCGGTGTTTCTGCAAGCGAAGTTCATTCATTTTCACCAGATCGGGTCCCCTGATCAGATCCAATTTCCACACCTTGATCAGTTTCATCAGATTCAGAACCTCCATCAGATTCGATTTTCACATCGGGATTGGGTTCTTGTTCGTTAGTAGGTTCATCAAGATCAAGTCCTCCTTCAAATTCAATACCCGGCTCACCATTCTCAACAATTTGTGGCAGGACTCTTTTTGTCAACAGCAACATGACATTCCCACCAAGGAAAGTCCCAATAATGGTAAACACGAGAATGAGCCTTAGATTTCCATATTCATTGTACAATCCGAAGGTCATTATCAAGGCGTAACCAGATAGAATAACCGTATTTACTGGTTCAGAAATGCGGAAAACATAGTTCATACTATAACCGAGGGTTCCCGCTATCGTCGAGCCAATCAACACACCAACGATCAAGTTTTCTCTCCAAGACATCCCATAGAGATTTGCTCTCACCGGGAAGTCTGTTGGTGAACTTGATTGCAAAAATTGCGTGATACCATCCAATGCTAGACTCAACAACACCGTAATCTCAAGCATATTAATGTTGTTACTACTTACAAATAATTATCTTTCGGTCGAAAAGCAACTCCAGTTTTGATTAGGTGCCGTTTGAATAGTTTGTATTTCT
>Ga0306900_1000603_pt1 | contig 14900 bp, 10 predicted proteins | sample AntRauMFilla3765_FD_190416 | JGI IMG/M metagenome (GOLD analysis project Ga0306900, IMG submission 190416) | Saline lake microbial communities from Rauer Islands, Antarctica - Metagenome Filla 3 #765 (v2) (version 2) | ecosystem: Environmental > Aquatic > Non-marine Saline and Alkaline > Saline ... | reverse complement strand
TACCGTGCGATGAACGGCGAGTTCGAGGAGTTCGATCTCTCTCCCGCTGCTGAGCTCGCCGAACGGGAACTCGAACAGGAACGACGCCAGATGGGCTCCTACGAGTAATGAGCACCGTTGACGAAGTCTACGAGTACGGGCAGGACACCTTCAATGTCCCCGAGCGCGGGGAGATCCGGATAGAGGGCTGTCCGTCGTCCATCGGGGACCAGCTTCGTCGCGCGTCTTTCACACAGCAGAGTCCCGGCGTCTTCACGAAGAGTCAGGCAGCACTCGACGGCGAGCAGGAGTACGAGGTCGTCACGGTCACCGTAGACGGCGACGAGAACGAAATACTCCACGTTGAGGCGACGGACATCATCGGCGTTATGAGCCTCACACCGTCGTCGAAGATCCAGGTCGATCCGAAGATCGACTGGGAGTACATCTTCGACATGCTACTGGCCGTCTACGATCAGAATAGGTCTATCGAGTACCACGGGATTCCGCTCCAGGACTTCCTCTCTGACGACATCCATCTTGACGACGTCTTCGTGGTGCTGGCGATCAACTACCTCGACGGGTTAGAGACGATCCACCGACAGGGATACATCCGCAACTTGGTCATCCGACGCCTCGACAGTCTCGACGGACGGGGTGAGATCGACGTCGAACAGACACTCCTGAACCACGCGCGTGGAACACTGGAACCACACTGGATTCGCAACGAGACCGAGTACGACAACGCCGCGAACTCGCTGCTCCACTTCGCTGGAAAGACGCTGCTTCGGCTCTTCAGGCAGAACTCTCACGAGAACGATCACCCGGCATACGACCGGATCTTCTCCGAAGTCCACCGAGAAGTGGAACGACTGGAGAGTATGGGTGTCGCCAGTGGACTGGATCGGATGGACGAGTACCGACGCATCTCCATGAGCGATCTTCCGAAGCAGCGTCGATACTACCAGAAAGCCTTCGATGTCGCCAAGGCGATTATGTCGTCGTCGCTCGGCCAACAACTCCGTGACGGCCCGCGAGAGCTCGTTGTAGACTATGTCCTGAATATGGAGTCGCTGTTCGAGCAGTACTCACAGGTCGTTATCGAGCGTAAGCTCTCGTATATCAAGTCCTACGACCATCTCGGCAACCTCGACGACGTGACACCTGTTCGGTCACCGTCCGTCAATCCGTTCGAGGGTGAAGGGCACATATACCACGAGCCGGACCACGCCCTGCAGGAAGGCGACGAGACGCTAGCCGTACTGGACTCGAAGTACTACGCGGAGGGCCACGACCCGGTAAAGGAATCACCGTCCCGGTCTCGGTTGTTCAGCTACGCGTACCTGCTCCACTCTGGACGCCTCGCGTTCCTGTGCCCGCTTTTGGAACCGAAGCGCCGAACGGTCACCCAGACGGGCGCAGAACTGCGGATCGTCTCGCCCGAACAGGAGTTCACGCTGGATGCGTACGGCGACGTCCTTCACGACTACCTACACGACGTGCTCGTCGAGCAATCCGTAGAACTCGAAGCCTTTCGCGCTGTCGCAGAGAACCGACTGTGCCTCGACGGCGTGGAAGAGACGGACCTGAGCGAAGCGAAGTCGATGAGCGGTCCGTTCACGTTCAAGGACGTTCGAGACTTCTCGTTGCGTGTCCTCAAGGCCGCGGCCGACGAACACTCGTGGGAGGTCCGCAATCGGTACGACCTTGAGCAAGACGGTGACTGGACGCGAGAGCAGATCGAGACGCGCTGTGAGCAGCGCTACGAGCACACGACGACGTGCGTGCCGGTGTTCTGCCGTGACCACGGGCAAGAGTGGATCGACCTCTACTTCCTCAACGGCAGCGGTGAAGTCGAGAAAGAAGGGCCGTTAAAACTACTGTAGCGACTTAGAACGGAGCGACAAGCCACTCCCCGTCTTCTTTCCGTTCGAGTTGCGGACCGAAGACCTGTTGGAGAGAGTGGAGCTCGTCGTCGTACCGGAGATCGTAGGTCTTCCCGCTTCGGTGGAACGAGCCTTCGACGACGAACTGTATCGTGGGACTTTGATACTCCAGATCGTTTGCACGTCGGTCCATCTCACGGGCGAGTTCGGTCGCCAGATCGTCGTCGGCCAAGGTATCTGCAAGTCCAACGACACTCACCTTCTCGGGGACATCGTCTTCCTTGAGCCGCTGGAGGAACTCTTGCACGGGGATCTGATGTTCGAAGGTCTCGTAGGCACCTTCGATAACGAGATTGTATTGTCCGGGTATTTGTCCGGGGCCTGCCATTAGGTGTACCACGTCTCCGAGGGAACAAAAATGGGTGCGTTAGCGTAGTGATGCTGGTGGAGGCTGCGTGACTAAAGCCCCACGAGCCTGATAGAGTATACGAATAGCCGTCGAAGAGGGGCATAGGCAGGAAACACCTCTGCTTCTTTACCATCAGCATCGAGTACAGAATCGTATTATTCAAGCATCTGCTAGTATTTATGTATCCAATGGGATATCGGCCCGCGCCCGATCCTGATGATGCAGATTTACCAGGGAATTGGACTGGAGGAAGTGCCCGTCAAATACCGGTTGGCTTTTGTCGAATATTCATAAACAAATCACGTGAGCTATGTATTCACTACATGTTTCCAGGCGGGGGGATTTTCCTTGAAAGAATATACCGGAAACAAAATTATAATGAGACAGATTCGCAGATAAGAGATGGCGAGATACTCCATTGGATGGCGGGGAGCGAGTTCGTGGCTCTCGACAAATCGCTTGCAATGATACAGCAAGTAGAAGAAGGAATGATAGAGTACGAATAGGTATTAACGGCTCTATTGAAACCCTATTATACAGACATACTTCCGTCCGAAACAGCTGGTCGCTGAAGAGTGCGGATCGCAAGTGGAGAGCATAAACCCACCCCGAACGTTTTTGCCAAATTACTGATTATCAGACTCGCATGAGCGGGGATATTGGGGATGTCTTAGAAAGCTTCGAAGGGCCGCGGACCCTCCGGTATTTCATGGTGCTGTTGATGATTGTCGTCGGAGTGTTAATTATCGGGTCTGTCCTGTCCAGTTTGTACGGGATTCACTGGATCGAGGACATCGGGCTTGCTCTTACGGAGAACCCGATGGTTCTGTTGAATTTGGCGGGGTTCTTGGCGCTCATCGCGTTGGTGATTACTGTCGTTCCAGTCATCCTGAAGTACGTAGATTAACTGTATTCCCCACCCCATTACGGCGCTCTTGTAGGCAAATACACTTTGCGAGCAACGTACTCTCGATGAGCAATAACTAACACTGAGAGGGTGTCACAGAACGGTTCACACACCAACAGTGTTGACCTTACCTATCGTTAGATACAGGGCAAGCAGTTACCGAAGCGACTATCGATCTATCCGAACTATGGCAAAAGCCGCCTGGTGAATATAGAGATTGTAGTCAGCAAAACTTGCTATCGAGAGGAACGGAATGTAGGCGTTCAATCATCAGGATATACTAATAGGTTAAACACCGCTGAATATTCAGTAATAGGTCAACTATATTCAGAGGAATAGTTCTTCCAGCAGAATAGAGAAGCGTTGTTTGACGCGCCTCACCTCAATCTCAGATACTTCGCCCTCCTTGTGGTGAGCCATCCAAACACGCTCAGTATTCATCTGTCGCAACGCTTCAGAGGTGGTTTGCTTGACTTGGCCGGTCTCCTCGATCTCGCTAATTAAGCCCTTGAACCCTTTCCCTCGCCCATAGCCCTCTTCTTCCATCAAATCGCGGTTCTCCATCTCCGCGATATAGCAGATGATAGCCCACTCTATACCGTGGACGTATGCGCTAATCGCTGGCCGAATGAGGGAATACCGGAGGGCTTCGTCTGCATCATCGGCGAACTGAGTTACGTATGAGCCATATTTGTATTCCTGAAGTTGCTTACGGAGATGCTGTTCCAACGTCGGTTCGTGGTTTTCAGCACGAGTGAACGGTTCTCGGAGGATACTAAATCCGACTTCTGTAGCAATATCTCGTAGTTCACTCTTGCATGTCCTTACTGCACTCTTTGGATCTGCATCCTCGAAATCCCCACCTAGTCGGTCTAATTTATCTCGAAGAGCGGGGATACATTCGACCTCCACGACATACCCCTCGTCGCCGTTTTCCCACGAGGTTGGGATGAATCTGAATTTGATGCGATACGGATGGTTATTGCGCGTCTCTTTCAACGCCTCTATCGCTTGTTTAACCGTCTTATCTACTTCATTCGCTAACCCGACTTTCTGCTTTAATCGCCACCAGAAACCCGGTGAGGGCTGAGGATTTTGGAGTATATATTCCCAGACTCGTTGACCTTGATGTAGAACGTTGTATCCGCGTCTGGTCATTACGTCTGTGAGTTGTAGTTGAGCAGAACTGAGAGACGGATTACCGTTGTCCTGTATGAAATAGAACTCTGCTTCCACCTCTATTTCGTCCGGGCCAAGAGAGTGTTTCGGCATCAATTGAGTAAACAAAACAGACCCATTTCCTTATTGTTACCTTCGGCTCAGGCACTTGTCGGTGTCGAGGAGGGAACGCGGGAGGTTCGCTTTCACCAACATGTCCGACATAGTATTGGCACATCGAACTCGGGGTAGTAGATTCGTGGTTCGCTGGGTAATGGATCAGACGGAACCGTGACCAAATTCTTGTTCCATGCGGCGACGGCGAGTATCATCGAGTCGAGGATGTCGTCTCTGCGGGCTTCCTTGAGAAAGTATTCATTTCGGATCTCTCGATAGTGTGATTCGGCGTCATTAAGTTCGTCGCTGAGTAGCTTCATTCGAAGACCCCGCCCCCGATCTGATGACTTCGAGTAGGCAAGGGGCTGGCCGTTCAGCGCGGCGAAGCAGAGTTCGGGATGACTCTCGCGCACTACCCCGTCGTATCGTTCTCCGATGACGTCGGCGACCTGCACGATCTTCCGCCCGATGCTGTATGCCTGTCGAGAGAGTCCGTATCCAATTCGGTCTCGGTGTTCGTCGCTCGCTTCCTGATACTCTGTGAGTTCAGCTGCGCTTCGGCACGGCGGGTAGAAAACAGATATACCTCTACTACCGAGCAGATCGCTCGCATCCTCATCGCATCGGCGTCGCTCGTCTTCTGGAAGTCCAATGGGGATGTCTACGAGAATCTGGTCCGCCTTGGCATAGGTCTCATAAAGCTCGTCAAATTGCTCGTGAGTTTCCGTCCTGACGCCATCGGCATCGATCACCGTCGCAAGCCAGCCGAGAGGGCACGCATCGACACCGACGACAGACTTATCGAGAGTTGATATACGTATCCGTAGTGAGAATGACTGATAAACCCAGTAGATCACCTCAGACGGACAACGAAACGGAAGTTGGGCCGAGCAGCGTTGAGACTCAGTAGCTTGTGATGTCCCGATCGCCGAGCACGCGCGTATACGTGTCGTCATCAGTTACGTCGGCGAGTCGCCCGGCGAGCTCGCGCATGTCGTCGTTGACGTCCCACTTCTCAACGTAATTCTGGACTGCCTGGCCTTTCTCATAGCGGTATCGGAGGAACTGGAGTTTGTCAAGGTTTGAGAGGTGATCTCCGCCGTCACCGTTGACATGCTCCTGGATGTACGCTTGACGTTTCTCGTTGTCCCACGTGCCGAGTTCGAATCCGTCGTCCTGGTTGTACAGGTGCGTCTCCTTGAGATCCTCTGGGGTGGCGTTCGTCCCGCGGCAGAGCTTGTTGACGTCGTCGTAGGACACGTTCGCGGTGTCGAGCAGATCGATGAACACGTCCTCGACGCCGATGTCGCTGGCTTCCTGGATGATACCATAGATCTCCTGGACAACCTCCTTCGCGCTCATGATCTCTCCGTCGCGCTGCACCTTGCCGTGGTGCTTGGAGTACTCGCGGAAACACGCGCCCATCTCCATCACGCCGATGTCGCCACGGGAGATATCTCGGTTCTCTTCGAGTTGCTTTCGGGTGCGTCGGGCTGTGCGGTAGATGTCGCGGCGAAGAGAATTCCATGACGCTGCCTCTGTATCGTCAATGGGGCGGGCGACGACTATGATGTCGAAGGAGACGGCTTCCCCGCCGATGAACTTGTTAATGTCCGCAGTAATCGGGTACGTCGCCGTAACCTCGAACCCAACGTTACAGAGGGACTCTAAGAGTTCGCCCCACGACTCGGAATCACTGTGGTGGTAAGTGAACGTGAGCGACCCGTTGTCCTTGAGTGCGCGCTTGATAACTGCGAACGCCTGTCCGAGTTCAGATTCAAAGTCCTCAGCGGTTTTCTCTAGGTATGGATTCGTGACGATGGACTCTGCACGGGGTGTTTTGTTTTGAGCGAATGCAGGGTACTCGTCTTCGAGAAGTACCTTCTGCCAGACATAGAAGTAGTCGGCAACCTCGGAGTAAATGATGTTATCGTAGTACGGAGGATCAGTGATAACCGCGTCAAACTCGTCCTCGTAATCAAGTTGACGCATATCTCCTTGGTGGATTTCAGCTGATTCTCCGATGGATTTTGAGAATCCGGGCGTTTCCACAGACTCACCATTTTCTACGTAGCGTTCGGTGGGTGAATTGGCATATTCGACGCCTGTCTTCACCATATCGAACATCGCACTAAACGTTCCACTCCCCCACTTAGCACCCCAGACATTGTTTTCAACGGGATAGGTCGGTGGCGTGAAAGAATTATTCCGGAAAAAGTCTCCGATTTTATTATATGTCGTGTTATAGGAGACCATCTTATTCGTATATCTCAGAGATTCAGAAGCCGCTAAAAGAAGGTATTCAGAAATGTTCTGATCGTCCACAGATTCGATCGAGCGTAGGAGTTTAGCAAGCGACAATAACTGGCGCTCTGTGAACATATCTTGCCAAGTCTCATAGCCGTGTTGAAACACGTCATTACCACTAATAGACGAAGCCGCAGTTATCGCTCCTTCTGGTATCTTCTCATCGGGAACGTATCTGTAGAGTTCTTCACTCTCCTCCCACTCGCTTTTTGCTTCCTCGAAAAGTTCAATATCGTAACTCTCTGCCTGTTTGTACCCTTTGTAGGCGCTCTTGTCTTCACCTGCGTTGTCACAATGTTCGCAGTAATACTCCAGAGCATATAGGCGCAGATCAGGAGGTCCCTGCTCTTGAATCGCATCTGTAATCGCGTACTTCTGGCCACAGTCTGGACAGTTGTACTTTCCCCCGCGTGAGACGTTCCCTTCCTTCGGAACGAACCCGTGTCCACAGTCGTTACAGACACCCTCCGACTGCCAGTCGTCCACCAGCGTCACTGAACCACAATCTGGACAGAGGACATTGTACTTGTCATCGTTCTCGTAGCGGCCAGCAGCGACACGATAGTCCTTGAATAGCGGAACCGTGTGCCCACAGGAGACGCAATCCAACTCCTTCACCCAGAAGTTGTACATCACATCGGCGTCGTGGTCGCCGTTCGGGCAGGGCGTTTTGTAATACTGCGTGATCTCGTCAGCGACGTCCTCTTTCACCTGCTCAAATGCTTCTTCAAGCTCTTCTACGTCGGTCTGGCCCGCTTCGAGTTCCTTCTTCGTGACGAACCATGCGACGGGATTCAGGTCGTTACCGACGACCTCAGCACCGAAGCGCGATGCCTCAACGAGCGACGTGCCGCCGCCCATGAACGGGTCGAGGATCTTCTTGTCCTCAACGCGGACATCCTTCGGGTAGAGCTCCCAGAGGCTCTCCGGGTCGGACATGTCCACGCGTTCGAGCAGCGACGCGACATCGAGATCGGACTCACCGTCGGAGTCGTCGCCGTAGGACGCCAGCGTGCTTCCCTCGTGGCCCGGTTCGAACACCGAGACCTTCTCCGGGTCGTCCAGCAGCGTGTAGAGAGAAATAGCGCGGAAGACACAACCGAGGCGTCGCGCCCACCACTTGTGCATCGTGTAGATCGGGCGGTAGTACATCTTCGCCCGGCCCTCCTTCTCGGCAATCTCGTTCACGCGCTCAATGGGGAATCCGCGTTCGATGGGGAGTTCCGTCCGCTCCTGCCGGCCCTGTGAAGATCCAGATTGCTCAGACATTATTCAGTATGTAGAATCGATTACGCAGGAACCCCATAAGTGTGCGTTCTTTGCACCGATAACAGATCTCGCTGAGGACTCCACACCGAACACAGGATGGTACGTGGCCCATTTGGCATCACTACCGTGACCCAGATTCAGACGTCGAAAGAGGGAGGAAAGCGGTCAGAACGAGAGTTCGTAATATTCGCTGTCGGGGTCAGTGGAAGTCATCTCGTAGTCCGGTACTGCAGTACAGTACTCCAGCATTTCCGGAAGGAGGTGTGCAAACGAGATGGTGAGAGAGTGGGTCACCGACTTCGCTGACGCATCGGTGTACTCAGCCGCGAATCCGGAAATTCCGTCACTGTCGAATCTTCCCGGAGCACCGTTCCCAGGTCCCACGGTGAAGTCCGCGATCTCCCCCTCAGAGATTGCGACGGAAATCTCCTCTACCGTAGAAGTCACGACCGCGAGTTCGAAGTCTACCGAGGTCTGGTAGAGACGGAGATCCTGAACGCGGAAGGAAAGAACGCTCTCTGTCGAAAATCGCTCTTTGTCGTACGTTGCCGTGAGTATTGGCCGGTTCGGGTCGTCTGTCGAATCCATGATAGAGTCCTCTTGGGTCGTCACCGAGGAGACTGTCCACGGATGGGCAGCATGGGAGTCGAGAATCGACTCGTAGTCGGGGTTCTGGAGGAGATCGACCAGATGCTCGTGTGGAGATTTTCCGAAGCCCTCTCCATCAAGGTGTTCGTCACATGCTTTTCGATCCTCCTTATCCATAACTACAGAAGGGAGCCACTGCTGAATCCGTTGCTTCGATTCCCTCGTGAATTCTTCAGAGACCCTGCTGAAGTCCACCGGAGGGGTTCGATCAAACACTTCCTGCAGGTCGAAGTCGGAATCCGCTGCAGGTTCTGTACTGACTTCCAAGCGGCTCACTAACCGCTCAAGGTCTTCGGCGTACTCGCCGGCGTACGAATCGACGTATTGTTGAATTCGTTCCACATCCTCTGGTGCGAGCTCTGGTGCGGATTCCCCAATTGGTCTGGAAGCGTCGGAACGGGAGATGCCACCCTTTCCTGTCCAGTGGAGGTCAAGTTCGTATAACGCCCAGACGAGTTGATCTGGAATTTGATCACCGGCAGTGTAACCAGTGGATTGGTAAAAATCCGCAATCTCATCTGGAGTCTGAAGCGGAATAGGGTGATCAGCACCAGGGATAGAGATGTGCACATAGTGCCCTTCTTTCTCGTATCCCGGTGAGTATTCCTTGAAAACAGCCATATATCAGATAACCTACGCTCCACCTCTTCAATCTGGCGTGTTACCCATATCCGGTCCCTCAATCAGAATGTTCGGAGTATTCGGCTATCAATGAATAGAATACACTCAATCTCACGCCTGCCTTAGGCGGTAATCATAGTACGCCATTCTGACTTTCAAGACTAATTTAGAGGCATACAGGGAACTGTTATCACGTTCGAGTGTAAGTTGGCTGCATACAGAGTCTGAGGGCACTATGGTTGATAATCTAATTCTCACTGTGAAGGACGTCGTTGAGGATGGAAACGAGCTTGTTGTCGCATTTGGCAACCAGAACACAATTCTTGTTTACAATGACACAGGGGAAGAACCGTCTCCAGGGGCAACGGTACGGCTTGATGAAAATCAAATTAATGCGGTAGAGGTTATTCAACCGGATGGATCTAATTCAGGGAACTTAGTCGGAGTCGTCAAACGCATATCTTCTGAGAGGATAATCGTTCAGACAGAGAACACACATCTCAGCGTGTTGTGTCCTGATGAACTGAATCTAAACGTTGATGACACTGTCGAGATGGATTCCACTTCTGGAAGAATACTTGGTAGAATTGATGACATCGACCCACCCACATTTGCTTCTTCGAACGAAAGTTCTGATTTGAGTCGCTACCGAACAGAGAGTCCGGACAATTCTTTTGACGATATTGGAGGGTTAGAGATTATCAAGGAACGAGTGAAAGAGGTAGTTGAATTACCGTTAAGCAAAGGTGACGAGTTTAGCGAAATCGGAGCAGATCCTCCTACAGGTGTGCTATTCCACGGACCACCAGGAACAGGCAAGACGCTGTTCGCAAGGGCTGTTGCTGATAGTCTGGAAGATGGAACGTTCTATAATATAAATGGTCCAGAAGTCCTTAGCAAATGGTACGGGGAAAGTGAAAGAGAAATTCGACGGATCTTTGAGGATGCTAGTCAGAGAAACGGACCATCAATAATTTTTATTGACGAAATAGAAAGCATTGCCTCTTCACGTGAGGGGTCAAGAGAGGTCAACCGTCGAATTGTAACTCAACTGTTGACTGTGATGGATGGATTCGACGAATTCGAGGATGTGATTGTGATCGCTGCGACAAACCGTCCGGGGGATATTGATCAAGCATTACGCCGCCCGGGTAGGTTCGACCGTGAAGTCGAATTTCCGTCTAAATTACCGATAGAGGATCGGGTTGATATATTAAAAACGGTCTCAAAACAGGAGGAAATGAATATCGCAGACTCCGTTGACTTTACCGGAATTGCAGAGGAGACCGAAGGATGGACCGGTGCTGAGTTGAAGAGGTTGTTGAATGATGCAGCAGTTTCGGGCGTGAAAGACAACCGAACAACGATTATACCAGAAGATTTGGCACTAGCGTTAAAACGGATCGAGCGATCACGACGTGGGAAGCAAAATGAATCTGGAGGTGATAAGGACAATGCCTGAAATGCCAATGTGGGTACCCTCTTTCTTGGCATCAGAAGACGAAGATGAAGAGGAATTGCCTCTGCGTGAGTTCATATATATTGATGAGGTGAGTGTAGTTAGCTTGTTAGCGTCGTTGACGCGGGAAGTCACGGAGGGTCGTACCGATATCGATATGACAGAGAATCGGAAACGGTGGAAATTTCGACTGAAAGCAGCTCTTTCACACATCCCGATTGTCGGAGGTGGAAGTGCGAGCCGGGAGACAGTGAGTGTTGATAGAGATACGGAGGAAATTGTCCGCCGGTCCCAGATCGAGTCAAAATTTGATGAATTATATGCCGAGACATCCTCCTATTTCCAGTTGTCTGAGAAGGATACTAAATCAGGCATCCCCGCTTCTAACCTTTCTGAAGGAGGGCTCTTGGAGGTCGATGTCGAATTTTCCGGGCATGAGTTATTTCACTATTACAAAGCGTTCCAGTATCTGATCGATGTTGCTGAAGGCGCTGAATATGAGTTTGATAACCAAGAGAAGCAGGCTATCGAGTTGATGGGGTCACTTTTTGGAGATCAAATTCCTGTCGTTGGTGAATTAGAGGATTATGTACTGGTTGACGGTGCGATTCAGGAGAAGGATGAGAATGCAGATATTGAAGGTGCGGAAAGTCTCTGGATTGCTGGTACTCTGGACCCAGAGATGCTTTGGCAAGAGCCTAGCCAGTTCTTATATGAGGAAAACAAGTTTACAGCGTACGTTAGAGTATCAGAAGCACAGATCCAGAATGACTGGGATCCGATTAAATTAACCCGTGTTATCAAAAGCATCTCTAAACCGATTGGAAATCGATTGAGTTCCGTTATTGATACTGCATTTTCACAAGCGAAAGATGAGTTCGATGCCGCCGAATTAGAAGAAGAGGGACTAAATAGTGTCGTAAAACACCATCACAACGAATATTTAGACTACATAGAGGAAGATGGGGATTTGAGTCTGTCTTCAGATCGGCGTGAAGAGTTACTGGTCACCGCATACAGTGAAACAACACTGCAACCAGATGAGTCAGACTACGAACTTGAAACCCGGTTACTAAGGGAGCTGACTCAGATTGTTGAAGATGAGGAAGATGCGGATTTAGACCATGATAACCTTGCTCAGCGAAGATTTGAAATAGTCAATAACGAGGAAAGTGATGCAGATATCGACTCAGACTCCTCCAAGCGGAATTACCTTGAGGTGAGCTTTGTTGCAGTTTACTGGTGAGGATGATTGAGTGATTTTGATGACACTTCTACTACGGAGGATCCAATCATAACTAATCAGAAAACTGTTCTGAGAGAGATGCTTGATGAGGCGGACGATGACGGGATTCTCGTCGAAACGTTACGAGAAACGGTGATACTGAACAGTAGAGGAAGCAGCTACTTCTGGAAGCTGATCTCGATCTTCAGACTCGACGCCTCGTCGGGCATCCGTTCGAACAGATCTTGCACTTTCGTGTAGTCCTGTTCGGACCGCAACGTCAAGCTGACCTGCGTCCGCTCGACGTCAGCGGTACCCTGAAGAGCACCGGGAACACCCTCCCGCTCGGGTAGCATGAACGTGACATCGCCGTACTCGACGCTTCCCGTCTGGTGGTTGTTCCGCCACTTGCTCCGCATCGCGGCGACGTCGTCGCCGTTGTACTCGAAGCGCCACGTATCGGCCTTCGTGTCGGCCTTCCGGAACGGATAGCCGGGGACCCAATCGGCTGCCTTGTCCGACCCAGTCGTGTTGACGACGTACTCGGGCTCCTCGTCCTTCCCTATGTTCTCCAGCAAGAACGTCCGCACCATATACTCGGTGACACTGTCGTCGAATCGGTCGGTGACCTTGTTCACCGTGAACTGGTCGCCCGGTTCCAGATCCTCCATGTACGCCAGAATCTGGTCACCGATTCGGTCAGACACCGTCGGGACGATCTTGACTGTCGTCGGCTCGCGGTCGCCGAGCGAGCCGAGGTACCGACCGCCGGCCTCCAGCACGTAGTCGTCTACGAGGAACTCGTTGACCGCCTCACGAGCGACCGATTCAGTCTCGTCCGGCGGCAGGAACACTGCTTCATCCGACCGAACCTCCCCGATGATCGTGTCGAGATTTGCGTAGCCGTCGTCGTCGATGTGCTTCTCGATACGGTCCACGAGGGACGACGCACCGACGACCTCCGCACCGCCGACATCGCGGAGCGTCGCGTCAGACTGTGGCTTGTCGAGAATCTCGTTCCCCTTCACGATGACGTACTGGTCCTCGCGGGCGAGCCGACCGATAGCCCGCATCACGACGTCGTGGCTGTCGCCATCGATCCAGATCTCGCCGTCTTCGACGAGCTCCAGCTCGAAGTCGCCGATGTCGAGCACGGTCGTTCCGCTTCCAAAGCGCTGGCGGAGCTCCTGCTCGGCGTCATCAACACCCCACACATCCACGTCGTCCTGCTGAACAAGTACAGTGTCCAGCGAGCTTCCCGAAAGGTCGTCGCGGAACCCGCCGGTGTCACGGGCGAGCACAGGCTTGTCGTCGAGCGCTTCGACGGTCGCGTTCAACACGTCGTTCGCGCTGCCGGGAATCGGGAGTTCCGGATCACGGAGGAATTGCTCGTAGATGTCTTCGACCGAGATCTCTCCACGCCGTTCCAGCAGGTCCTCGGCAATATCCCAGACGTGCGACTGGAGGTCGAACGGGTCAGCTGCCGCAGAGTCTGCAATGTTCGAGGCGTCGAGTTCCGCCTCGTCGAGGACGAAGACATCGAGATCCATCGGCTCAACTTTCGCCCACTCGTCGTCGTCCATCAGATTGTCCCCGTCGATCACATCGCCGTACAGGAGTTGAAGCTCTTCACGGAGTTCATTCTCCTCTTGCTCCATCATACTGTGAATCGATGTGCGGATTTCGTCGTCGAGAGACTCGTCGGCGAGTACCTGCCGTGCGCCCTCAATGTACCGTGCCTTGTCGATGTACCGTGTTCCTGACTCGATGGCCTTCTCGCCCGAGGGCTGGACGAACACGAGCGTATTGCGCCACTCACGTCCGCGACCGTCGTTCGTGATGACCTTCTTCACCTCCGCTTGGGTCCACTGGCCGTCCTTCACGACGACCTTCACCTCACGGTCGTCCGGGATGTCTCGCATATCGTTGGTCCGAAATCCGACAGGGTGCGCGTTCGATCCGAAGATATCGGTGATGAAGTCCGCGATCTCGGCCTTCGCCGCCGTCTCCGACACGTCCACGGCTGCGTTCCGGATGAGCGCGTTGGGGTTCTGTCGGTCCCGGATGGCGTACTTCCCGTTCAGCTTGTGGAGATGCCACGCAACGCCGTGTAGTCGTTCGAGATTGAGGACGACGTCGGAGACGAGGTCTCCAGTCTGGTAGGCACCCATCACGATCTCCGAGACCTCCGCGCCCTCTCCTTCGCTGGGCTTCAGCGAGTACAAGAGAATCGTGTTCAGGATGCGGCGACCGTGAGGCACTTCATCGGTGTCAATACGACTTTTGATGTCTCCGGTGGTGGCGTTCAGCCGTTCGTAGTTGATCTTCGCTAGTTCGTCTTCGAACTCGATGGCGTCGATGTCGCCGTGCGTGATCAGGTCCGTCTGATCCTGAATCTGCAAGAGGACCTTCGAGAAGAGGTAGATCATCCCGCGGGTGTTCTGGTTGCCCTCATCGGCGTAGTAGCGTGTCTCAAGCGCGTCCAGAAGCACAGGGTGGAACGGATAGAGGTCGTGCATCTCCGACAGCAAGTCGTCGGGGAGATCGACGTGCCCGTCGGCTTGGTCGTACGCGTCGAAGTACCCGTTAACGATCTCTCGGGCTGCACCCTCGTCTACAGAGTCGATCAGGCGGTGACGCAGGACCTCGCGCTTGTCCACCTGATTGTTCATGTTGACTTCGACCGCCTGTTCCCGATTCAGAATGTCGTGAACCTCGGACCCTTCACGGAGTACCGAGACGATAGTGTAGAGTTCGAGGTTGGAGAGCGCGGTCGATTCGAGTAGCGACTGGAGGAATGCCTTATTCGCGCTCTTGCGGTCGCCCTGAAGCGTGTCGAACCAGTCCTCCAGTTCGTCCACGAAGAACGCGACCGTGTCGTCGCCGACGGCCTCCTGAATCGTCTGCATATCGGC
>Ga0306900_1000601_pt1 | contig 14973 bp, 12 predicted proteins | sample AntRauMFilla3765_FD_190416 | JGI IMG/M metagenome (GOLD analysis project Ga0306900, IMG submission 190416) | Saline lake microbial communities from Rauer Islands, Antarctica - Metagenome Filla 3 #765 (v2) (version 2) | ecosystem: Environmental > Aquatic > Non-marine Saline and Alkaline > Saline ... | reverse complement strand
ACAAATTAGACCGCGGCTACGACCAGTGCATTGACGTTTTCGGGGCCGACCATATTGCCACCTACCCGGATGTGCTTGCGGGTATTGAAGTGCTGGGATATAATCCCGGCAAAATTGACGTGGTGGTGTACCAGTTTGTGACGATCGTAGAAGACGGCAAACCCTATAAAATGAGCACCCGCAAAGCCAATTTTGTAACACTCGATGAACTGATGGACGAAGTGGGCGCCGATGTAACCCGCTTTTTCTTTTTGATGCGCTCACCCAACACGCATCTCGAATTCGACATTGGCCGCGCCAAAGAAGCCGGCGAAAAGAACCCCGTATTTTATCTGCAATATGCGCACGCGCGCATCCACAGTATTTTGCGCAAGGTTGAAGACGAGCATGATTTTGAGGAAAAACCAACCCTTAATCTACTCACCCATCAAAGCGAAGTACAACTCATCAAAACGTTGATACGCTTCCCGGCCATGATTGGTAGTGCCGCCGAAAGCCGCGAGCCCCACCGGCTCATCAATTTTTTGGAGGATCTTGCATCCGATTTCACTTCTTTCTACCACGACTGCCGCATTTTAGGAGAAGAAGAGAAACTCGTTCAGGCACGGGGCGCATTAGCAAAAGCCGTAGCACAAGTATTGGCCAATGGATTAGAAATTTTGGGGATTTCAGCGCCAGAACAAATGTAACTCGACATTTATGTTGAGTAAAGATGGATAAAATTCTGCTTCGCGAGATAAATATCGCGCTACAATTGACAGAATATTACGGCAACAGAGCAGATGCATTTTATAGGTTGAAAGTTAACATGCACCCTTTAACAGCTGAGCCTTCAACTCACAAAGAGCGGAATATGCTTTCTCAAAAAATAATTTTGAGCTGCTATTATTTTATATGAGTCATGGGTACGGTTTTTTCAAAATCTCCGGCCCGCATACGGCAGTAATAAATACCGCTGGCCAAGCCGGAAGCATCGAACACTTCATCATGAAAACCCGGGCCCATTTCTGTATCAACCATTACAGCCACTCGTTGGCCAATACTGTTAAAAATTGAAATTTTTACATTCGAGGTCTCCGCAATATCATACTCAATAGTGGTCGTGGCACTAAAAGGATTGGGGTAATTTTGAGCCAGGCTGAATGTATCGGGTACGCCGGAGGGTGGTTCTATTTCTTCAGACTTAACCGTTAATTCAAAACGGGCATCGTCGGCATCATTGTTTCTTAATTTAGGTTTCCCGCCATCATTCGATTTTCTCGGTGTGTTGACTTCAAAATCATATCGTGATGTCGCATTCATCTCAACGGTTTGATTTGTTTTTCGATCATAAAGTGTTGCTCTCCAGTTATCAGGGAATTGATTAAAGTCCCAGCTCATTTCGTATGAACCCGCTTTTGTGGCATTAAAATCCAACTGAAAAGCCTGTGGATTCCTGATCTGCCATGATCGAGCTTCATTGGATAGGCGCACATCTTCGTTCTTTTCATTTTTTCCCTGAAAAGCAAGTGATGCAAACGAAGTTGACAGCGAACCTAACTCTTGCATGTCACCCGCATCGTAAGCTTCCTTACCACCTTTGTAAAAAACCGCAACCGTATTATCATCGATAAGTTCTTCTCCGGTAACTTCAAAGCGAATGGTACGAACGTCCGGTTTAGATTCATCCTTATAAAACTGCGCATCATAGTGGGCTTTATCGTCCTGTGAGAATACAATAGATGGAGAAGAAGCCCCGGACTGTGTTTTTACAAAAAACCCCTGCCAGGGAGCAATGTGACCATCATTATCCGGTTCTGAAACACCCGTTGAACCATTATAGGTATAATACTGAGCGGTGGCATCATCATACACCCACCATTTGTTCTCCACAGCGTTAAGGGTCACCTTATCAAAATCAATGGCTGCATTATATGGGTTTCCAACAAGGTTGAACAAGTCACCGTTAGTATGAAGGGTGACCGTCACCTCTCCGGCAGGCTCACTGCCATCAGCCGAAATGGGAACCGGTAACGGGCTGCTGCCTGCTTCGCTATTATCGAACAGAAAAATGATAAATCCCTTGCCGGACGTTAAATTACCACTAAGATTGGCGGGGGTCGTAAAGCTGTTTCCATCATAGCCGGTAAAGAAATTTTTCTCGAAGCCGTCGCCAAATCCCTGTATGGGCGCATCGTCGGTAATTTCATCAATTGGCATATTTTCGACCGGAGCAGACATCATGCGCCAACCCGCGTTTCCCTTGATGTCTTGCTGCTTGGGGATTTTCCCAAACAGTCCTCGTCCGTGCGTTCCTACAATCAGTGTATTGTCAGAAGAACGATGAGCCAAACTGGTTGATACCACATTCCCAATTATATTTGGCCCTTCCTGAGACCACATTGTGGATGAGCCCGTTAATGTCTTCGTGGAATAGACCCCGGTACTGGTTGCCAGCAAGTAAATGGTTTCGCTTCCATCAGGGACGATTGTAACATCGCGAATTGAAGGACCGAAGTCAGAACCGCTGCCGCCTTCTAAATTGCCCTCTATAGGCGTCCAGGAACTGCCGCCGTTGGTGGAGTGATAAAGTCCGGTAATTTCATAATTACTCATTACTGCGATAAGCTCATTGGCATCATTGGCGTTAACCTCAAGGTTGACTACATAAGCTCCGCTTGGTGCCCCGGGAATGGATATATCAACCAGGTTTGATGCACTGTTCGATGCCGTATGCGCATTATCAATACGATAAATAAGCGGGGTAGCGGAACTGCGAAACGAAGCATAGTACAACCGATGCCGGGGCGCAGACTGGGAGACTTCAAGCGCTGTGATGATCCCTCCGGCGGGCGATAAATCTGTTAAATCCTCCCAGCCATCAATATTACTATTGCCATCTGTATTAGTATCTTCTATATCAGTATTTCGCCATAAATCGGTGCCGGCCGGGTAAAAAATTACCGTTTCATCGTTAGGGTCAATGGCAAAAGGATTAATAAAAAGCTGGCCGGAAGCTCCGGGCGGCGAGATTTCGGCAAAATTAGTGAAGTTTCCGGTTCCAAAGCCGCCCAAGCCGTTATCGTTGTACGGATACCGGCGGGTATTACCTTGTTGAGATGAAGCATAAAGAAAATTATCAGCAAAATAGGAGAAACCGCCATCGCCCGTGCTGGCATCAGCCTGGCTGAGACGGTCCACATTGGTAAAAAAGATGGGCGTTCCATTATCTTGCGTACCGCCCATCACGCGTTGGTCCCCTGATTCATCGGCAATACTCACATCATAGTACTGGGTTACATTATAGCCATTATTTTTATCCTGCCAATTTACTGCACCGCTAACAGTAATATCAGATGTATAACTTAGCCCGCCGTCGTGGCCCGACCATAGCTTTGTAGCATCGTTGGGATCAAACGCCAGAGCATGCTGATCAGGGTGATGGTTGACGTATTGCGTGACGTTATTGGCCGTGGCGAAGCCGCCAATCCAAATATCATTTTTATCTGTGGCAGGAGTTTTAAATCCATCACGCGAGCGGTATATATTGGTAAACCCGAGGAGTACAAAATCGGGATTATCCGGCTTAACAGTAAGAATCATATTATAATTTGATTGAGCGATCTCACCCACCGGTTCCCCAAAGTCCGGCATATTGGCTGAACGATCTTCCACCTGAGTGCTGCCTCCGGAATTCAGATCAATCATATGAAATGCCACGCTGTCATTGGGTGATGTTGTGGCCTTCACCCCTACATACGTAATTACATAAGCGGTGTCTGGCGCAGACGGGGCAAAGGCAGCGAATGAGCGATCGTGCTGAGCGGGAAACGTGCCGGGCGTAATATCAGACCACGTTGATCCGTCATCCGATGACCTGTAAACCCCAGGACTATCGGTTGAGGTGCCGCTATACCTGTTCTCCGATAAAACTGCAATGAGCTCTCCGGCGGCATTAGCAGCAATATCCACATACCGATGATCGGATGAACCGCCCAGCGATAAGTTGGAATTCCCGGTGCTGCTATTTAATTTATAAATGCCGCCCACATTACTGGTCATAAACAGGGAGCTTGTTGCGGGATTTATTATCAGTTTTGAAACAAAATCAAACTTGCTGTCAAATTTTGTATTCTCACCCGAAGCCGTTCCGGCAAGGCGGTTCCATGTTTCTCCGTTATCGGTTGATTTAAAGATGCCATAGCCCCGGAAGGGCGCTCCCTGTGCACTTGCTGAATTCCCGCTAAACTCTCCGGTGCCATAATACCAGGTATCGTTATTTGTGCTAGTGGTATCCTGTATCAGCCAGGTGACGCTAAGCCGATCAGACGTTGAATTTTTAAAATCCCAGCTTGCTCCCCCATTGGTTGATTTCCAAATTCCTCCCGAAACACCTCCCGCAATAATGGTATTAGAATTGTCCACATCAACCCCTAAAGCGCGCGTACGCCCGCCCACATTACTTGGTCCAACCTCCTGCCAATCAACATTTTCAATAGATTGTTTACCAAATACTGATTTCTTTGAGCTGTAAAACTGCACAGGCATCGTTCGGGCATGCTGTAATTCCCGGCTTCGAACATTGGAAGGAATGCGATTCGTTTTAGGGTTTCTAAGCAATTTGAAAAAATATTCAGCCCGCTCTTTTTTGGCTTCATCCGGCTTTATGGATACCGAACGGGTCGAGTCTTTTTTGGGATCTGCCTTCAGCTCGGGCCCGTCAAAGAGCGAATATTGATGTATTATCCATCCTGTACACACTACCAGAAGAGAGAAAAGTAATACGTATCCCCAATTATTTTCTTTCAAATAGCTCATAAACGCTTTGTAAATATCCTACTTAGAAGCAACCATTATGCTAAACAAATATTTTAAAGTCAATATAATTGAACTTGGACGGTAATTTTGTAGGGTAACACAAATTCCGTTACTGCAAATTTATGCCCAAATTATACCAACGATTTCAAAGCTTTGCCTATTACCGCGCCAAAACAAATGTAGCTCGACATTTATGTCGAGTAGAGATGGATAAAATTCTGCTTCACGAGATAAATATCGCGCTACAAATTATAGAAAATAATTACGCCCGCCCAGATGTGACTTTGGGGTCGAAGGTCTAATGTAGAAGATCTAAGGTCCTTTTTCCAACCTTCAATATTAGACCTTTAACTTTCGACTTTCAGGCCGGAAGAAGCTTCGAAAAACAAACAATCCCTTTGCTGAATTGATCTGCCACCGAAAACCCGGCGCGCTCAAAAAGTGCGTTGCTTTCATTAATGGTCCAGAATTTAAGACCGCTAAATTCCACCGAATCTTGCAGCAGGCGGGCGTACCATCTATCAGACTTAACCAGATGCATCATAAAAAAGATACCGCCTTTCTTAATAACACGCCTACTTTCGTATAACACTTTCAGCGGGTCGGTCAGCTCATTTAGCGTTCCTCCCATCATGAGTCCGTCGAACGAAGCTCCAAAAAACGGCATGTGCCGAGCATCGGCGCGGAGTAAAAATAAATCGGCTTGATCCGCTTCGGCTTTAAGACGGGCTTCCTGCAGCATTTGCGTTGAAAAATCGAGCGCTACCAGATCACAATCGGGTTCTGCTTTTTTCACTTTGCGCCCATATAGCGCTGTGGAGCAGCCCACATCGAGGTACGTTTTATCAGCTTGCGGGTTCAGCCAGTCAACAAGAAGTTTTTGCTCTTTTTTGATGGGAAAATCTTCTCCTGATAAAAAGGAAAGCGATCGTTTGCGCCAAATCTCTTCATAAATCGAGGCCGTTAATTTCCAGTGATTTGAGCTTTGCGCCCAGGACATATCCGGGGATTCATCCCCAAGAAAATCAATAATATTATCGGTGATGGTATATTCGTCGCCCTTATTTGAGCATACCGAACCATTGAACGGTTTGTGCATACGGGCGGCCTCATCAGAAATGGTAATGGCTGCCTGCTCAAATTTTGGTGATCGAAACTGCACGGTTCTTAATCTTAAAATTGATCGTTAAAGATATCAACTATACGAACAGCTGAAACTGATGTTACAAAGATTAATCTTCCTTCTGTAAAACCAGCGAAATTTGCGCTCCTTTTTTGATGCCCAGCATTTTTTGCGCATCACCTTTGTTGACGGCAATTTCCAGCATGCCCGCGCTTCCAATGTAGGCCACCGGCTCGCCGTCGGATACAGAGCCAAATGTGTCGGTAATATTGTCAAGAATAGTGTTGCCGACATATAGTTTTATACTATTATTCGCAATCATGTCATCAATTAGCGATTCCGAGATATTGGTAATTAGATTTCCGAAGGCATCGATATGAATAACCCAGCCTTCAATGCCGTCATCATCGGCAATGGGCACCGCCCAGCGGTACGTTTCAAGATCATCGAGAGAAGGGCCTAAGTCCGTCAGCTCAGCACCGTTTAGCAAGTGCGCAGCCACCGGCGCAAAGACATCACGCCCGTGAAAAGTGTTCGAAACATCAGCGCGCCAATATTTTTTATTGGTCAGCTCAACGGCTTCAAAATCATATTGCTCGGTAAGGAGCGAAAAAATACCGTTATCGGGGCCTACGAAAAGTTGATCATCTATCTGAAGGGCAACCGGTTTCCGCGTGGTGCCCACCCCGGGATCTACAACTACAAGATGAACGGTGCCGGCCGGGAAAAGCATGGCGGAATTCTTAAGCACCCATGAGCCGGCCATAATATCCTGCGCCGGAATTTGGTGGGATATATCAACCAGTCGCGCATTTGGGGCATTTTGCAAAATCACCCCTTTCATCGCACTCACATAGTAGTCTTGCAGACCAAAATCGGTTGTGAGCGTGAGTAGGTTATGCATAGGTATTTAGCATCACCGGCATGACCAACATGAGTATCTCCTCGTTATCTCCTTCTTCTGAAGGTTTGACAATACCCGCACGGTTGGGTGTTGAAAACTCAAAGTACACCTCTTCATCATCAACATTGCTTAACACATCAGCCAAATATTTGGCATTGAAACCGATTTCAATTTCATCATTGCCATATTCGCATGCAATGGTTTCGCGGGCTTCGCTGCTCATGTCAATATCCTCGGCGCGGATGGTCATTTTATCGGGGTTCATCTGCAAGCGAATTTGACGCGTGGTAGAACTCGAAAAAATAGCCACACGCTTAACCGTGGCAAGCATCTGTTCCTTGCTGATGGTTAACGATTTATCGTTATCGCGCGGAATAACCGATTCATAATTAGGATACTGTTCATTAATCAAACGGGTGATGACGATGGTATTTCCGCTTTTAAATTGGGCGTGATCGTCGGTTACCGTTAAATCGCAGTCCTCGGCATGCAGGGCTTTCTGTACCAGGTTGAGTGCCTTTTCCGGGACAATAAATTCCATGCCTTCATCGGCGGTTAAATCTGTTTTAATATATTTTACCAGCCGGTGTCCGTCAGTAGCCACGAACTTACTTTCGTCCGGGCCAATATCAAAAAAGACGCCCATCATGGCCGGCCGCAGATCATCATCAGAAACAGCAAAAAGAGTTTTGCCAATAGCGCCAAGCATGATATCCTTGCTGGTCTCCAGTGTTTGCCCTTCATCCAGGTTGGGCAGTTCGGGAAATTCATCGGGATCTTCGCCCACCAGCTTGTATGAACCTTTATCGGTGCGGAAGTTGACATTAAATTTTTCATCCACCGTAAACGATACCGGTATATCCGGCAGCTGGCGCAGCGTTTCAATGAGCCGGCGGGCCGGAATAGCAACCGCGCCGTCTTCTTCAATATCGGCCGACATATTTTCGATGATTGAGATCTCCAGATCGGTGGCCGTAAGCCGCAGCTGGCCGTCATGGCTTTCAAATAAAATGGTTTCCAAAATAGGGAGGGTGGCCTTGTTTGGAACGGCTCCCGATACTGCCGAAAGCGCTTCTACCAATTCACTGCTCGATGCATTAAATTTCATACAAATAAAATTTTTCTGTCAGTTCAATTTTGATTTTTAAAATACATAATTTCAATACCAATATTTTAATAAATCCTGAGTCTCTTAGCAACCGAAGAAAGCGAAATAAATGTCAATTTTATTAACATGCATGTTATAATGAGTCGGCCAAAATTTATTCTTTTTGAAGTAAAACCCCGATTATGAAATTACAGCTATTAGGCCCCACCGCAGTTGGTAAAACCGGCCTTTCGGTTGAACTTGCAAAGCGTATGGATGCGGAGATTATTTCCTCTGATTCGCGCCAATGCTATAAGTATATGAACATTGGCACCGCAACGCCGGACAAAGACGAGCGTGGCGGCATCCCGCATCATAATTTATCCATCATTGACCCCGCCCAAAAAGACAGCGCCGCCAATTTTTATAATCGCGCCAAGCAGTGGGAACGGGAAATTACAGCGCGCGAAAAAACCATTTTATATGTGGGCGGCAGTACCCTGCACCAACGCTGCATCATCCAGCCGTTTGATGACATCCCCGATGCCGATGAACAAAATATTGCCCAAATCGAACAGCAAATAGCCGATGGGGGCCTTTCCTCAGTCTATAAAAAGCTGAAAGATGTGGATCCGAAATACGCGGCGGAAATGGATGGTATGAATCCCCAGCGCATTACCCGCGCCCTTGATGTGTGGATGCAAACCGGCCGGGCATTCAGCTCTTTTCATAGCAATGAACCCATCACCCCGCCTGATAATTTACTTGTTTTTGGGTTAAGGCGGGACCGGCAAAATTTGTATGACCGCATCAACACCCGCGTTGAGGCCATGCTTGCGCAGGGTTTTATGGAGGAGGTGAAATCTATTTTGGAACGAGGCTACACGCTTGATGATCCCGGCCTGAACACGGTGGGCTATAAACAAGCGATCCGGTTTTTGAATGAGGAAACTTCTCGAGAACAAATGATAAAAGACATCAAGACCAAAACGCGCCGCTATGCCAAGCGGCAGCTCACTTACTTTCGGCGATGGAATTTTGTGCACTGGTTGGATATGGATGAACATTCTACCGATGTGATGGTCGAAAAAATTATTCAACTTTTGAACGAACTCGAATAAGGGATGAGCGTTCATCTCGTTCCGCACCGGAGATACGGAACGAGATACCTTCTTAAAGGGGGGATTTTAAAGAACCAATTTCCATGTATAGATACTGCCACGAATATTCTCCCTTAGAAAAGGGAGTACCCTGCGCATAAATTTATGTGCGGGGGAAGGGTTGTAATAGAAAAAATTTCCGTTTAGCAGGAAAGTCAAATAAAGGGTAACTTACGCCGTTCAAAAAACCCATTAATCAACCGTGCTTCATGTACAAAGCAACTGTTAACGTAACGCTCCGAAAATCAATTCTGGACCCCAAAGGCAAGGCCGCTCATCAGGCATTGCAAAACCTTGGGATGGATGAAGTTGAGAATGTACGTATTGGCAAGTTTATTGAGCTTAATATTGATGCCGAATCATCCGAGCGGGCCCAAAAAATTGCTGAAGATGCCTGCAACCAGCTACTGGCCAATGAAGTGATGGAAGATTACACCGTAACTATTGCAGAATCGTAAGAAATGACCATTATGAGCAAGCGAAGCATCTATTGGTCACAAAAAAAGCCGGGCAAAAAGCAGGAACATGCCCCCGAGGTTGATGTACTGACCGAAGAGAAGGAAAAAGAAAATACACCCTGGCGCGTATTTTTATTTGATGATGATATCCACACCTTTGACGAGGTTATCAATCAGCTTATAAAAGCATTAAACTGCGATGCCGCGCATGCCGAGGAGCTGACGTTTAAGGTGCACAATGACGGCAAAGCTAAGGTGTATGAAGGTACTTTTGAGGCTTGTTTTGAAGTGAACGGCGTTCTCAAAGAAATTCAACTTATCACCGAAATAAAAGGATAACTGTGGCTTCAACATTTGGCGTACTTGTATTTCCCGGCTCTAACTGCGACCATGACGCCTACCACGCACTGGCGCATATTATGAACGCGGAAACAAGATTCATCTGGCATAAAGAAACCGATTTGTCCGGCGTTGATTTTTTAATCGTCCCGGGCGGCTTTTCCTACGGCGATTACCTGCGGTCGGGAGCCATCGCCCGATTTTCGCCCGTCATGCAGGAAGTCACCCAATTTGCCTTGCAGGGAAAACCGGTTCTGGGCATTTGCAATGGCTTCCAAATTTTACTGGAAGCGGGGCTGCTGCCCGGCGCCATGCTCCACAATAAAGAATTGCGCTACGTTTGCAAGCAAGTGCATCTGTGTTGCCAATCGAATGATACGCTCTTTACCCATAACTTAAATGAGGGACAGGTTCTGGAAGTGCCCGTAGCCCACGGCGAAGGAAATTATTTTACCGATGATGAAACGCTGAAGGCCCTGCAGGATAACGATCAAATTGTGTTCCGGTATTGCAGCCGAGAGGGGAGAATCACCGATAAAGCAAACTTCAACGGTTCAGTCAATAACATTGCCGGCATTTGCAATACACAGCGCAATGTGCTGGGCATGATGCCGCACCCCGAACGGGCCATGGAAAAACAACTCGGCTCGGACGACGGTAAACTTATTTTCGAGTCCATTCTCAACCAATTTGCCACGGTGTAATTTATGGGCCATTCCCCATCAAAAACATTGTACAGCCGCGGACTGGTAAAAAAATACCGCAAACGTACGGTCGTTTCCGATGTATCCATCGAAGTTAAACAAGGCGAAATTGTGGGACTGCTGGGCCCAAACGGGGCCGGAAAAACCACTACTTTTTATATGTTTGTGGGATTGGTAAAGCCCAATGCGGGCCAAATTTTTATGGATGATGAGAAACTAACCGGCCTGCCCATGTATCAACGGGCACGGATGGGGATCGGTTACCTGGCGCAGGAAGCAAGCGTATTTCGCAACTTGACCGTGCGCGAAAATTTGGAATGTATTTTGCAGTTTCTGGACTATACTAAAAAAGAAGTCTCCGAGCGTGCCGACCGGCTTATTGAAGAATTTGGCCTTGAGCGCGTTGAACACAGCAAGGGATACAGCCTTTCGGGCGGAGAACGCCGCCGCACTGAAATTGCCCGCGCCCTGGTTAACGATCCCAAATTCATTCTTTTAGACGAGCCGTTTGCGGGGGTAGATCCCATTGCCGTGGAAGATATCCAGCAGATTGTGGAGCAGCTGACCACCAGGAATATCGGCATTTTTATAACCGATCATAATGTGCACGAAACGCTGGCTATTACCGACCGCGCCTACCTTATGTTTGAAGGAAATATTCTTAAAGAAGGGTCAGCCGATAGCCTGGCCGAGGACGAAGAAGCGCGGCGCCTGTACCTGGGCAGCCAATTTCGGCTGGATCGATATCAATCTGAATAGATACATTATGTTCTTAGATACATATCGCATGCGTCTTTTCAAATAGACGGATGCAATCCGTCTTTACAATACAATTGGTAAAAAATAAATACCCATGAAAGAAATAACTGTGCAGCAATTCAAAGAAAAAATCGATTCTGGCGAAAAGGTTTACCTCTTGGATGTTCGTGAACCCTTTGAACAGTACCAGTCAAAAATTGAGTATGAGCATTCTACTCTCATTCCGGTTGATCAGCTTCCGAGCCGGCTCAACGAAATTGAGGCTGAACAAAGTGATGAAATCGTGTGCCTTTGTCGCAGCGGCGGGCGCAGTGCACAAGCTTGTGAGCTACTGGAAGAGAACGGCTACGAAAATGTACATAATTTGAAGGGGGGTATTAACCAGTGGGCCAAAGATATTGACTCCAGCCTGCCGGTTTACTGACTTTTTTGAGCATTGAGTAATGAGTTTTGAGCTAAAAACAGAAATAAAATTAACTCATACCTCAAGACTCATGACTATACTTACACCATGGCAGCAATTTGATCGAGCAGCTCTTCATTGCTGTCGGTATTTCGAAGCACTTTTAGCAGGCTGTTCATCGACTCTTTGGGTGATTTTTTAAGTAAATAGCGGCGCACCATATTTCGCTCTTCCATGGAATCGCCAATAAATTTATCCTCATTTCGGGTACCCGATGAACTAATATTGATGGCCGGAAAAATGCGGTCGTTCGCCAGCTCACGGTCCAGCACCAGTTCCATATTACCGGTACCCTTGAACTCTTCAAAAATAAGATCATCCATGCGAGAATTAGTCTCAATAAGACAGGTGGCAATAATGGTGAGCGAGCCACCGCCTTCAATTTTACGCGCCGAGCCGAAGATCTTTTTAGGAATTTCAAGCGCGCGAATATCCAGTCCACCGGAAAGCGTACGCCCGCTATTGGCCTGCGCGGCGTTATAAGCACGGCCCAGACGTGTTATAGAGTCAATGAGGAGTACCGCATCGTCGCCCATTTCGGCTTTTCGCTTGGCGTGGCCCAAGGCCAGCTCGGTGATGCGCAGATGGCTTTTGGTGTCTTTGTCGTTTGATGAGGCAAAAACTTCGGCATCGGTGGAGCGCAGAAAATCGGTCACTTCTTCCGGGCGTTCATCAACCAGTAATACGCTGGTGTGGATGTCAGGATAATTGAGGGTGACCGACTCAGCAATCTTTTTTAGCAGCACGGTTTTACCGGTACGCGGCGGGGCTACAATAAGGGCGCGCTGTCCTTTTCCAATAGGTGAAATAAGATCCACTACCCGCATTTCGTAATTGTCCGGGTCATGGCCCATTTTAATGTGATCAACCGGCATGATGGGCGTTTGCAGCTCAAAGCGCGTGGCTTTTTGCCATTGCACAGGCTCACGACCATTAATTTTTTCGATGGAGTGAATATGGCGGCGTCCGTTATTGTCTTCTTCATATTCGCCCTCAATAATAAGGCCCGGGCGCAGATTGTAGTGCTTTACTTCATCAGGTTTGAGAAACGGATCACGCGGCTCATAGCTAAATTCGTGATCCACCTTTCGGGCAAAGCCATAGAGTTTTTCGTTTATTTCGGTAACCCCGCGGTAGCGCCCAGCAACTTCCACGTGTCCCCCATCATTAAAACGAGGAATAAATACATTTTTATTCTTTTTTTTATTGTTTCGAGAACGTCCCATTACTTCCGGATTAGATTACTTCTGAATTGTTTAGTTATAGCCCGATTTACTCAATACCAATGATATCCCAAAAACGAGCGGTGCACGTAGATATGTGAGAAAATGCAGTGCAAGAAATGAAAAATGAGTCGCCCGTTTTTTTTCGAGCGACTCAAAATCTATAAGAAGATAAGAATGTTTCGCGATATTTAAAACCTACCGGATCGTGGTGTTTTCATTAATCCAAGAATAGCACGAATTCAGTGATCCATCTATGCGGAGGCTTTGCCCGTCTTTCCACTTATTGAAAAACTTGTCTTCGCTTGAGGGCGTGTACTGTCGATATGTTCTCAACTGACTATTAGCAGTAGAACTGACTGAAGAATCAACTCGCTTTGCTTTATTTAAGTAATCAATAATCAACCAGTACACAGCCCGATCATGCCGCTTCATTTCGCGGCCGGTGGTACAATTACTTACCGCACGTGCATAGATATTGGCCATGGTGATATACGGGCGGCCCCAATTTTGGTCAGCATTTATGGCTTTGCGTGCATTGTTGCGCGCTGAACGCAGACTGCCTCTACTCTGGTAGGCACTGGCCAAGTTCAAATAGATAGACTTTAGCTTCTCGGTATCTTCTGTTTTGTTCTTGGCCTCATTCAAATACTTAATCGCCTTTGTGTATTCAGCATTTTCAATAGCGATGTTGGCCAAAGCCGTCGTATTTTGGTAGCTGGGGTTCAGCTGGTAAAGCTTTTCATTAATCTCACGTACCTTCTGGAGATTGTCCATGTTTTTATAAATACCTCGCAGCTGGCGCAGCAATTTTACATTTTCAGGGTCTTCTTCCACTTTCTCCTGCAAATAGCCCAAACGCTCCTCATCGGAATCAAATAGCTTATTACGAATATTATCAAAGAATTTATCCAGGTCTTCGCTGGCATTTTTTTCCGCCTTTTTGATCATGGTCAACGCTTGCTGCTTAGATGCATCGGAATCTTCAGAAACAAGATTATTGAGCATCACACGCATATAGTATCCGTCGGCTGTTTTTACAATTTTATTGGGGCTCAACTCATAAGCGGCCATATACTCTTTGTTGACCATCGCATCGGAATTTTCGAAGGTATCGGCATTTTCAAAATAGAAGCGTCCCCGGTTCAGATGCCATTGGTAGTAGTCAATTTCGTCTTTGCTAAATTCTGCAAAGGCTTTATCATACATCATATCGGCACTGTCAAGATAGGTCGCTTTTAGGCTGGGATCTTGCTTTTGCGCGGCAATTTCGGTGTAAATGGTGGCCAGGCGATCTAAATTCGTTTGGAGACTAAACGCGGGATACCCTTCAATGGAGCGAGGCATGCCTTTAAGAATCCAGCGGCCTACGTTTAAGGCCTCTTCATACTGTTCGTTTTTATAATTCTGGTAAAAGATAGAATACGCCTGGACTTCACTCAGCCCGTTGGGCGGTTGTGCATCACCCCCGCTTTGAGCCGAAACAAGGCCAGTAGTAAAAAATGTGAGTGCTAATAAGGCTATTAAGTGTTTCATAATGGGTTATTTTCCTGATGTTTGTATTAATAACAGAATTCTTGGTGAATTATTGCAATTTGGGCCGGAAGAAAAATAATTCAGCTAAATTCAATGACACGTTCACGCCCCATATATCTTCTTTAACAAGATTTTGGCTGTTTGTTCCCCGAAAACCATACTCCAGACTTATATCAATAGATGAATTGGAATTGGGCGACAGGAGCCCAAGTCCGGCCGAAAACATGAGCGTGTTAATATCCTCTCCATTTACTTCGAGGTGGCCGGTATCGTAGGTCGCGCCTACGCTGTATTTGAATTGGGATAAGAATTTATCAGATCCCGAAGCAAAAGGATAGAATTTCATTCCCGTTCCGATTTTCAGGCGGTCGGTAAATGAGGTATTGCGGGTTGATCGCAACTCATTGCTGTATCCCGACC
>Ga0306900_1000582_pt1 | contig 15388 bp, 10 predicted proteins | sample AntRauMFilla3765_FD_190416 | JGI IMG/M metagenome (GOLD analysis project Ga0306900, IMG submission 190416) | Saline lake microbial communities from Rauer Islands, Antarctica - Metagenome Filla 3 #765 (v2) (version 2) | ecosystem: Environmental > Aquatic > Non-marine Saline and Alkaline > Saline ... | reverse complement strand
TTCAACTTTTGGTGTGGCGCACCGTTGGCACCTGCACAGCTCGGACAACGATTACTCGGGAAGCTTGGAAAGACGACACTGGTGACTTTCAACGGATCTGAGGTCCGGCTCAAATCACTTGCAGAGAAAAACAATCCTTACACACATCCATCATTGTATGCACGGCCGGAGGCTGATACCCGTGCATGGCTAGAAATGTTATCGAGTCGAACTGACGCTGCTGTGGTGATGTACCCCGAACTCGAGGAATATGCTTCTGAGTATTTTGACTGTGTCTATACTGTAACGCGGACGGTCGACGTGGTTGGTAGTACCCCATCGTATCCTGATCCAGAACTTAGCGAACCATATATTGTCCATGCACCGAGCAAATGGGATACGAAAGGGACTGAATCAATTATCGATGCTGTTGAATCGCTTGAATCTGAATACTCGTTCCATTTCAAACTACTTGAGAATATGCCTAATTCGAAAGTGAAAGAAGAACTTGAGATGGCCGATATTGTGATCGGTGGACTTCGACAAGGGACGTTCGGAGTCCTCTCACTCGAAGGAATGGCACGCGGGGCTGCCGCACTAGCGTATATACGTTCAGATCTCCTTGATCGCCGACCTGATGAACTGCCGGTAGTGAATACAAATCTCGAAACAGTAGAACAAATTCTTAAGAACTTACTCCAGAACCCGGAACAATTGCATGAAGTTGGGAAGCGGTCCAGGGCCTATGTCGAATCTCATCATGAACGAACCCAGGTTGCCAAGCAATGGATCGAAGTATTCGATGATCTGGGGCTCTCTAGAACCTGAATTTACAGAACCGAACGTCTTATTTATTTCAAATGATAGCCTCTCTTGAGGGCTGTATCTTGGCCAACCCGGTGGGCTTGCTTACTCACGATGGTTCAAATTAAGCACGGCGCAAAATTGTGAAATCACCTATCGTATAGCAATTTACATAGTTAATTATGTATGTAGTATCGCTCTTTATACACGAACGTATTATCACCAAACAAAATGGAGTCACGCAGCAGTCTTTCGTTGATCATAAGGCATAATACTCTATCCAGCAGATTAGTCAATATATGAATGGCAGATATAGTGTTTTATTTGCACCATATGAAACAGCGGGTCAAATGTGGAATTATGCATCTGGATTACGCTCTTTAGGAGTTGAGGCAACCACACTTACGTATCTCTCGCATTCATTCGAATATCCTACGGATATTAATCTTGATCTTTCAGCAGACACATGGATTGAGAAATTAAATAGCAGTGCAAAAATTGTGAAGCGCTACCCCCAACTTTACGCTAATCACGACATTTTTCATTTCTGGGCCGGGCGCTCTCTTTTCCCTCGTCATGCTGACCTCCCATTATATAATCTCGGAAACAAAAAAGCCGTGATAAATTATCGAGGCAGCCATGCAAGACTAGGGTCTGTAGGAAAAAAACAAAACCCATACGAACACTTGATACAAAAAGAATATGACGACGAGAAGACCGAGAAATATCTAAAGCGCGCATCTAGGTATATTGATATCGCTCTAGTACCTGATCATGAACTTTATCCCAGTGTCGCAAAATACTTTGATCACGTAGAGGTAATAAGAAGAGCTATAGATACAAGTGTTATTGATCCTTCCTATCCGAATCCAGAGAACGATATCCCGATCATTGCACATGCCCCTAGCAATCGTGCGAACAAAGGGACAACATTTGTTTTGGAAGCCCTGAATGAACTTGAGGAAACTCACGATTTTGAACGTGTATTAATTGAGAACTCACCACACGAAGAAGTAATTCAGATCCTTCAACAGGCCGATATTGTTATAGATCAACTATTACAGGGTACTCATGGAGTCCTATCAATAGAGGCGATGGCAGCTGGAACTCCGACAGTTTGCTATCTTCGAGATGACCTAATCGACACATATCCAGGATCAATTCCAATCGTTAATGCTAATCCGGATACAATCAAATCTGTTCTTTCTAATTTAATCAACTCTCCACAAAAAAGAAAATCAATCGGAGAAAGATCGCGAGATTATGTTGTGAATACACATGATAATAAGGTGATCGCAAAAGATTTAATTAAAATTTATAATAAATTATAAAATCAATAGGTTAGAGGGATATTTTAGCTTCTGTAAAACTGAGATATATTTTCATGTTAAATGGTACTACAAACCTCTACTTTGGGTACTATTTATATATAATTATTAACTGTTGAAAATCCATATGGCTACCTTTTCTCACTATACGGTCAAAACGACAGGAGTGATTGTGAAACTTCTTGTGAGAGGTGTTCGTATGAACAACGACAATGAATATTTGTATGGTGCTAAAGGGTTCATTTCCGCCAGATATCCGCGTCAAACGCGAAGCAACACATCTCATTAAGAATGGACATAACGTCACATTGGTAGCCACTGGTCCCTCTGACAGACCGAAACGAGAGGTGATAGATGGCATTGAAGTTCGTCGTGTTCGAGACCCATCTTCTACACTTTCTTATGCAATGCGAGAACTCTTTGGCCACCTCACGCTGGTATACCCCGGAATATATCAGATGATCGCATTAGTTGATCAAGGGCAAGATATAGATGTTTTACATGCCCATGATCTACCAATCCTTCGTACAGTAGCATTAGCTGGACGTAAGACAGATACGCCAGTGATTGCCGATCTCCACGAAATTTATCCAAAATCACTGCAAGCATGGCGAATTGCGTATTCACTCACGGATAAACTTCGCCCCAGTGCGCTATTTCGACCATCAATCAGATACTCCCTATTAGAGCGTCGACTGTTGCCTCGTATTGATGGAGTAGTGACTGTGGCTGAGTTAGCACGGGAATATTATATAAACCGATATAATTTAGATCCGAACCGGGTAGAAGTTGTACAGAATGTGATTGACTTAGAACGATTTGATTCTTATCCGATAAAAGATCTCGATATCGAAGGCGAGTTTGTTATTTCATATATTGGGAATTTTACTCCTGAGCGGAATTTAGAGCCACTTATCCAGTCAATGGACCATATTACTGAAGAAATTCCGACAGTGAAACTGATCATGGTTGGGGATAGTAGTGGCGATTATATTGAATTGCTTAAGAACAAGGTTGAACGATTGGACCTCTCTCAGAATGTCATTTTTACTGGCTGGGTCGATTTTGAAGAGGTTCCTTCCTATTTTCACGCGAGTGATATCACCGGATCTGCAGTAGGCAAATCTGGGATTGGCTCTGAGATTGCCCTACCAAACAAACTGTTTCAGTCAATGGCGGCCTCCACTCCTTTGATCGTTAATAATACACAATCTACAGCAGACATCATCTCAAAGACAGGATGTGGCGTTGTTGTTGACCCATATACCGCTGAAAACATAGCATCAACAATATTGAGCTTATATAAAAATAAATCAAAACATGAGGAGATGGGGCAGTTAGGCCGGAAAGCAGTTGAGAACAGGTATAACATACGTAAAGAAATAATCAATCTTGAGAATATATATACAAAGGTTATTTCCTAATTGGGGCGGTGTTCAGATGTGATCGAAAAGTGTGGAGTTACGTTTTCAAAGTGACCCATGCCCGGAAATAAATGCCTAAGCTGGAGCATCGACTGAATCCAGTTAGGTTCTGTAGAACAAGAAGTGACACCGAGTTTCTAATGAAACTCAGTAGTATGACTGGCCGCTCAAACTCTTAGACTGCGAGTGTGAGCGTGAAACGTGGGGCGATTGATCGCTCATCAATGCGAGTTCAGGATTTTTAAATGCCGAACTAGACGCTTCTCCCACCGATTTACCTTCCACAGCGCCACCTTACCCAGACCGTGGCTCACAGCCTTTGTCGCTCTCCACAGTGCCACGCTCTAACCTTGACACCGTTATAGGAATTAAGAGATTGTATACTTTCACTTGGGTCGTCGACCGCTCCCAATCGTATACACCCGATGATCCGCATCCCCAACATCGACAGTTCCTCGACCATCGATCACAACTAACTGTCCGCCAGCTCGCTCAATTGATTCCCACCGGATTGATTCGAACTCATCATGCGGCGTCACCGAAATTATCGCATCCCACGATCGATCGTATACGTCCTCCAACTCGATCAACTGCAGATCAAACTCAGCTGCGGTATCCAGCATCGGATCGACACCATACACATCGGCATTTAAAGAATTCAATTCCTCGGCGATCGCAATCGATGGAGAGGCACGAATCTCCTCGACGCCGGGTCGGTAAGTCAATCCCAGAACAAGTACCGACGAGCCTTCGAGGGACTCGCCTTCGGCAACAAACTCCTCTCGGATCTTTCCTACAGTAAACGCTGGCATCGAATCGTTCACAGACCGAGCCATCTCTAACAGGGGCGTCTCGGTCGAAAACGGATTGATCACAAAGTACGGATAAAACGGGATGCAATGGCCACCAACGCCCGGTCCTGGATCGTGAATGTCGCAGAATGGTTGGGTGTTTGCCACGTCGATTGCTTCGTTCACGTCGACTCCCATCTCGTCAGTCAACGTCGCGAGTTCATTTGCGAGCGCAATATTGACATCCCGATACAATCCTTCAAACACCTTCACCGCTTCTGCAGTCGTCGCATCTGAGACAGGGATAACGCCTCGATCATTGATTTCTTCATAGATGAGCGTACCGACACGAGTACTCTCTTTGTCGACTCCACCAACCACTTTCGGGTATGCTCCGCGGATATCTTCAAGTGCTCGGCCACTGGATGTCCGTTCCGGACAGAACGCCAATCCAAAATCACCAATATTGAGCCCTGAGTTAGATTCTAAGGCTCTCCGGACACGGTGTTCAGTTGTTTGTGGGGGTACCGTACACTCAATGATCACGAAATCTCCTGCTTGTAACCCGGTCGCGATATCTTCGATGACTGCATCCAAGATCGACAGGTCAGGTGCGTTTGTATCCGTGATTGGGGTCGGAACGATCACAACATGGATACTCGCGTTCGCAGCTGCGTCCCGTGGCTCAACTGTTGCCTCTAGAGATCCATCCGAAACTAACTCGGAGACTATCGACGCCAACTCCGGCTCGCGCTTGATGTGACAGTTGCCGTCATTAATTGTCGCAACAACTGATGGATCAATATCGGCCCCAACAACGTTACCAGTTACTTCTCCATACACCGATGCCAATGGAAGGCCCATCTTCCCGAGCCCATACACTGCAACTGGAATCTCACCAGTCGTCAACGCAGTTCGCTGCGTAGATTTGCTTGCGTCAGTTCCATATAGGTGCTGTGTGAGGGTTGTACTCATTTCTTCGCCTTGATCGCTGTTCGGTTGCCCTTTTTTTCGATGGTCTGTGCCAGTTCCAACGCCTTCAATCCGTCCTCAATTGTGACGATTGGTTCGGATCCCGTTTCGACCGCCGTGAGGAACGCTTGAAGCTCCTGTTTTAGAGGTTCACCGTTTTTGACTGTCGGTCGTTCGATGATGCTCTCATGGCGGAATCGGACGTTGCCATTGGTTTCAATGTATTCAGGAATTGATCGGCGGTGGATTTCGATTGATTGATCCATGTAGTCCACTTCAACGAGACACTCTTCGGCGGTAATGGTAAGTTTTCGAACTTTACGTTGGGTGAGTCGACTCGCTGTGAGATTGGCAATTACACCCGAATCAAATGTGATTGTCGCCGTTGCGTGACGATTGTCCCGAACGCCTGCACCGTGAACTTCGATCGGCTCACTGTCGACGAGCGATAACACGATGTCAATGTCGTGGATCATTAGATCCAACACGGCGCTGTCGTGAATTTCGCGTGATGGTGGTGGCCCAAGCCGCTCTGCATTAATGCTCAGAACAGTCATCCCGTCGAGAACGTCTTCTAACGCAGAAATTGCCGGGTTGAACCGTTCGATATGGCCGACTTGTACTGGGAGTCCAGCTTCGTCTCGAAGCGCTTGCAGTTTTTTTCCTTTAGATCGGTCGGTAACCACCGGCTTTTCGATCAGCGGTGCGACACCGGCTGCCAAACACTGTTCAGCGATCGTAAGGTGATATTCTGTGGGGACGACGACTGACACTGCTGCAGCGTTTTTAAGCAGTTCGTCGAGTTTGAGGGCATCTGTCCCGTGTTTCGCAGCGATTTCGGCTGCCCGATCTGAATCCGTATCAAAGACGCCTACAAGGTTTGCGTTCGAAAGCTCGCTGTAGGCGCGGGCGTGGTGTTGGCCCATAGAACCGACACCGACAACACCAACATCGACAGGTGTATTCTCGTTATTCATACTGTTGAAGTGTATCTACAATATATGTAATCTCTTTGTCCGACACTTGCGGATGGACTGGTAATGAAAGTACCTCCTCTGCAGTACGTTCACCGATTACCGCCTCATGATTGAGATAGTCATAAGCAGGTTGTTCGTGCATACAAGTCGGGTAATACACCCCTGATCCAATATCGTTCTCAGCTAAATATGATTTCAATTTGTTTCGATCCGATGTTTGGACTGTGTACTGATGATAGACATGAGTTCGGTTCTCTGGCTCTACGGGTGGTTCGATTGGTGAGTTATCCAATCCATCAGTTAGTATTGCCGCGTTCTGTCGTCGTGATCGAATGTACTCTGGTAGCCGATCAAGCTGGACGCGACCAATTGCCGCAGCAATACTCGTCATACGAAAGTTGTGACCTACTGTCTCGTGGCCATACTTCTCCGTTCGTCCGTGATTTACGAATCGAGCCGCACGCTGTGCGACATCTGGGTTGTCAGTAGTGATCATTCCACCTTCACCAGTGGTCATGTTTTTCGTCGGGTAAAACGAGAAACAGGCCACATCTCCAAAAGATCCCACACGCTGGCCATCGTATGTTGCACCATGCGCTTGGGCTGCATCTTCTATCAGCGTAAGATCGTACTCTGCAGCCATTTCGGCCAATCGGTCCATCTCACACGGAAGCCCATAGAGGTGGACCGCGAGAATCGCATCAAGTTCCTCACCGTGATTTTGGAGGATTGATTCGACCACATCCACATCCAAGTTGAACGTTTTAGGGTTGATATCGGCGAATACTGGTTCCGCGCCGGTGTGCCGTATTGCATTTGCGGTCGCAATAAATGAAAACGGAGTAGTGAGCACCTGATCCCCATCACCGATGCCAGCAGCATGCAACGCTGCATGGAGTGCAGTTGTCCCGTTCGATGTCGCGACTGCGTGATCGGTTTTACAGTACGCCGCGAACTCCTCTTCAAACGAACGGACTTCTGGACCGTCAGCCAACATACCACTATCGAGGATCTGAAGCACTCGTTGTTTTTCTTCGTCCCCGATAACTGGATTTGCGATTGGAATCATCTGATTGAATTTCCTCCCTGAAGTTCCGGTGGCAGTCCTCTGTGAATCGCGGGTGCACCGATAGCAAGCGTCTCTGGAGGTACATCTTCAGTTACGATGGCACCTGCCGCGACGAACGCGCCCTCGCCAACTGTCACACTAGGAAGCAACGTTGCGTTGGCCCCGATTGAAACGTTATCCTCTAATGTCGGCCCAATCAGCTCTGAATCCGCTCGGATTGGATACCGGTCGTTCGTTAATACGGCCCGGGGACCAATGAACACGTCATTTCCTATCGTCGTCTCCGACGGAATATAAACTCCGGTTTGCAGGCTGACGCCCGAACCAATCTCGGTTCGACCGTCGATGACTGTGTTTGTCCCGACTAATACATCATCACCGATCTCAGTTAATTCACGCACTAGAGCATTGTGTCCGGTATTAAATCGATCCCCGATTGCGACATCATTGTAGAGGATTGTGCCTGCTCGAACAGTGCTAGATGCACCGATTATTGGTGGGTGTGTATCGTTTTTATACTGATAGCCGACTGTCGCTTCATTGGCAATCGAACACCCTTCTCCGAGAGTCGCTTCGTTACTCATGCTGAATAATAAACCCTACCAAGGATCTGTTCGTGCAGTTCATTCTATAAATATGATACAGTTCAGTTTATAAAAACGCACTGCTAATCTTCTCAGATAATAGTCAATAGTAGCGTTCAGAGACGTTTTAATATATTCAAACAGGAGATATCTAGGTGAGTCAGTACGAGATCGGATCGATTACGATGGAATGGCTGTGTTGAATCGCCATACTGCAGTGGAATTCACTGTTTCACCGCACGCTTGATGTTATAGACGACACACATCAGCATGATTTCTCGGAACTCACGGAACCAAGATCGCGCTCGCACGGCGAAGCCGAGCGAGCGCTTGACCGCCGAGTTCACCGTCTCGGTCATCGAGCGCTGATTGTAGCGCTGTTCGTCGATTCTGGCGTTATGCGCGTGGTCATATGGTGCGAAGATACGATGTTTGATGAGCGGGCGAATCCCGAGGTCACGAAGGGATTCGCGGAGCGATTGCTTGTCGTATCCCTTGTCGGCAGCGAGAGACCGCAGATCGCCCGCGTTCCGGCGGGCGATCTGCTCGGCGAGGTCTGCATCGCTTCCTTCCCGGTATGTTGAACAATGAACGTCAAGGACGGCTTGAGAGTCTGTATCCACGAGCTTCGTGACTTTCAGCTTCTGGACGCGGTAGCTGATCCGCTGGCAGTAGTGGCGGCTCGCAGCTGAGCGTTCGTAGAATGTAGCGTCAATAGCACCGTGTTTCGAGGGGTCGTGCAGCTGCGCCGACTGGCGCAGCAGCACTCGGCAGACACTCATACTGATCCGGTCGAACGCCTTACACAATGTGGATGGGGCGGGGAGATCGGCCGCGTCAAGGCCGATCTCCCCAGTTATTTGTGACATCTCCTTCAGGAGGTCAATCGTCATCCGGTAGGACGTGTTGAGGTAAATCCGTAGACAATGGAGGGAAACGAGCGCGTAGTCGGCGAATCCGCCGCCACCTTCCGGGGCGGCGGATTCGTCTCCATCGCCAGTAACTCTTTGAGCAATCGGGACAATCTCGCCAGTGAAGCGGGAGATTTGTGTCATAGGCAACCGAATCTCTCCGCTTCAACTCCTTTGATTTAGCGACCCACCCCGACGCAGTCCATTGATTCAACATAGCCGATGGAATCTAAATCTGATGTGAGATTATAGTATTACCATTCTTTATAAAAATACAATATGATGTGGATGCAGCAACTACTGGATGCCGTCTTTTAGATTAGAGACACACTAAAAACGTGATACACCTACGTTTTATCGTTCCCAATTGAACACTACTAAGACTTATCCGTGATCTCCTGTATGGTTTCCAGATACATATCTGCGACTGCTTGCCAACTATTTTGACTCGCTGTGGTTTGGAGATTCTCACTGCGTTGGTTCGATTCTATAGGATTCTGATATATCCGTTCAAGTCCGGCAGCAATCTCTTTTGGAGTTGGTTCAACGAACCACAGTTGCTCTTCGGAAAATTCTTTTTGTAAATCACCTGGTATTCCAAGTACTGGAAGCATGGCTGCCCCGTATTCCAGTATTTTTAGTGGTCGCTCGACGTCGACTAAACAGAGGCCAACATCGGCGTGTTGGAGAAATCCCGGAACTCGATCATGTGTATACGAACCCAGATAATATACGTTGGATTTTTCATTGGCTGCACGCTCGATGGCCGCTTGCTGTGCACGTTCTCCAATAAACACGAACTCCCAGTCTGTGGCCACATCTGCCGCAGCGATCGTTTCAGTAATATGATACACTGAAGCGAAGAGCCCGGGATAGAGTACAATCGGAGAATCAAGGTCAACACCAGCACCCTCAAGCTCTTGTCGTGCGAAATCAACGACCTCTGTGGAAGGGTCCGAAAAAAGTTTATAGTTAACTGCATTCTTCGCTAAAACTGCATTAACACCACATTCTTGTGCTATTTTGTATGATTCGCTCTCAGCAAATACCGCTGTGTCTGATTGGCTAAGGATCTTCCACTCATATTGGTAGAGTAACTTGAATAGTGGCGATGGAAGATCTGATATTTGAGAAATTGGATCGCTAACGTCGGCAATAAATGGTTTTTGACGGAGTTCTATAAACAGATAACTAGCGTATAAGGGGAATCTTACATTTGAAATAATAATGTCATGCTCACCGAATAAGAGCGATTTAAGTCCGGCAAAAGGCGAGGACACATCTATATTCTGAAATTCAACTTGTACTGACTGTTTCTTTAGGTGTTCGGCGATTCGAGTTCGTCGAGTACTCACGTTTTCACCCGTTGAGGGTCGAAGCCACAAAATGGTGATGTCTTTATTAGATGGTGTGTTCATTGGTTTTATACTTATTTTAATATACTTACTTGTTGTTCTATAACATCCATATATTATTTTTAGATTTTAGTATATATTTTATTGAAACAATTTAGTTTGTAAGCATGCTGGTTGTAGTCGATTGGGCTATTATCGTATTCTACCTTTTATCTCACTAACTGTGGTTCTATAAATATGCGTGCTATAATGGCACTGTCTAGATAACCTCCTCAACTGGTGTCCGTCCATCAAGAGCTTGATGCGGTCGCTGAAAGTTGTAGTATTGTGCAAACTGTATCAACCACTCACGGACGCTTCCGTGACTGCCCACCCACGAATTGTGGAAGCGGTCAACTCTCATTTTGAGTGTGTGAAACGGCACTGTCTAGTTAAGCCAGTTTGAGAAGCGAGCAGGTCGTTGAGTTAATTGGTTAGAATGCTCGCAGACCTGCTCAGCAAGTCGTTAGCGGCGGATTGTCAAGAATGTTGGGAGCGTGAGCGGACGGCGACGTTGACGAGACGCTATGTGTCTCGTTCGCACACCAGAAATCTCTGATTTCTGCGGACGCCCGTCAGGGCGTTGGCCGTCCGGCTCCACGCGACCGGCTGTTCGCTTAGAGAGACACAAGCAATTCTGTGATTATTCGGCGTACAACGCTCTCATCAGGCGATTTTTCAGTGGGTACATCGAGTAGCTGACAGCGTCCCCGACCCGCCTGAGGCGCAGCCGAAGCGGGTCGCTGTAGACGAGACCGCTGTCAAAATTAATGGCGAGTGGTCTTGATTGTATGCTGCAATAGACCTCGACACCAAATTGATTCTGGGTGTCGATCTGTTTGGAACTCACGGGACTGATCCAGCTGCTGCGTTTCTACATGGGCTCTCCGAGAAACACGACCTCTCCGAGGCCGTGTTTCTCGTCGATAGCTTCGGCTATCAGACTACCCTTGCTCGATTAGGACTCAACAGTCTGCGTAATTATACAGACCGAAACCAGATTGAAAAATGGTTTCAGACGCTCAAAATGAGGATCGACCGTTTCCACAATTCGTGGGTGGGCAGTCGATCGAGCGTTCGCCGCTGGTGTTCGCAGTTTGTACATTATTATAACCGCCAGCGACCGCATCAATCGCTTGATGATTGACCGCCAGCTGAGGAGGTCGTTAATTAGACCGTACCCTTGTAAGTAACGTCCCACTTTTCAACCCATATCTGAACACCGCCGGTTAGCACGTAGCAGAATTCAATATGGCAACTTCTGTTCAGGTTGAAAAAGGTGTCAATCAGTTATAAGTGCAGACAGGTAGCCGATTCCGACGACAGCAGTAAATAAAAACAGCAGTATCAACTGACCAACAGACGCAAGCGATGGCGACTGAACCAGTTCACGAAGTCGACGCGGTACTGAGACGCTCACAAGTTTCCAGAGATAGGCGAACTCCTCGCCGCCGCTTTCGATTCCGAGCTGCTCGGCTCTTCGTTTCGACTGGCCCTGTTGAAACCCCCTCCTGAGTAGCCACCCGAGTTGCGTCCGATGTGGAAATACCTTGTGTGTCACGATCGCATCAGGATTGTAGATAACACCGCGATCGTACGCCGCTTGAAGCCGCGAACCGAGCTCTGCACCCTCCGAGTGCCGATAGGAGTCAGCATTCGGTCCCAGTGAGGGGTCGAAGCCACCGAGATCGAGAAACACATCACGCCGAAACGAAATATTCGACTCAAAGGTGTTGCGAATCTCCGCATACGGCTCGGCAAATCCTGGATGAGTCACTCCAACTAACCAGTCGAACTCCCGAGGAAGATACCAGGGGCGGCCAACAGGCCACAAGCCGGTCATCTGACCACCGACGGCAAGTGCATCAGTCTCTTCATACGTCTCTACGAGCTCGGTGACCCAATCCGGATCGGCGAGCGCATCGTCGTCAATAAATGCGACGATATCTCCGGTTGCGATCTCTGCTCCTTTCGTTCGGCTGTAGGAGACGCCACGATTTTTTTTGTTAGTATGCAAAACAATATCTGTATCACCGAAATCAGTCTGCACGCACTCTGTAACGGCCTTGTTTCCGTCGACGATAATGACGATCTCGACAGCGTCATAGGACTGCTCGATCACGCTATCGACTGCTTCAACGAAGTCTCCATACCGTTCCAAAGCATAAGTACAGATGATAACGGAAACGTTCATTTGATATTATCCAGCAGATGGTGCGATTATATAATTGTTTCATATATACTAGTCCGTTCTGACGACATTTCACAAGGCTTATTCAGCACTTGAAACTGCTTCCTACAATGAGTAACGCAGCAAAACAGCGGAGCGAGAATCAAACAGAATCTGAGAGCTCTGTTCTCGCATATGCCAAGCAGTGGTATCATGTTCCTGTGCTTGTCGCGCTCATGGCGTTCATGTTGGCGACACGCCTTCGTGCACTGAGTAATTTCCAAACCGGTGGAGGCGTCACCTTCCGTGGAAACGACGCGTGGTATCATTTCCGAGAGACATTATACCTCCTCGATAACTTCCCGTCGACAATACCGTTCGATCCGTGGACGAACTATCCCTCTGGGACGAGTGCCGATCAGTTCGGAACGCTCTACGACCAGATTGTCTCCGGATTTATTCTGCTGACGAGTTTCGGTGATCCATCTGGAGGGTACGCGGGACTGATTATGCTTATCGCAGCACCCGTATTCGTTACTGTGGCGATCGTTCCAACCTATCTGATTGCAGCCCGGTTCGCTGGACGTGGGCCTGCACTCGCAGGGATTTCTGTCTTAGCCCTCTTTTCAGGGACGGTTCTCAATTACACCTTAGTTGGTTTCTACGACCATCACGCCGCTGAGGTGTTTTTCCAAACTCTTGGTGTGCTCGGATTCGTTGTCGCGCTGTCTGTTGCGCAACGTGAACAGCCAGTCTGGGAGTTGGTTGCCGATCGGGATTTCAATGCGCTCCGTCGACCACTGTCCTATTCGGTTGGGGCTGGAGTTGCAGCGGCCCTCTATATGTGGGCGTGGCCACCGGGTATCCTCCTTATCGGATTCACAGGTATCTTCTTTGCTGTTAAGATCACAAGTGATGTCTACCACGGACAGAGCCCTGAACCGATTGCCTTCGTCGGTGCAGTTTCGATGATCGTCACTGGACTGCTCATGTTCGTCCCTCTGCGTAGTTTCACAATTGGCAGTGCAACAAGCTACACACTTCTCCAAGTGATTCTTCCGCTCGGCGTCGGATTCGGCTGTCTCTTTCTTGACGTCCTCGCTCGTCAGTGGGAAGCGCGAGATCTCGACCTCTCGTTGTACCCACTCACCGTAGGTGGCCTTCTCGTCGTTGTTGTGGCCATCTTTTCAAATCTCGTTCAGGGACTCTACAATGCTGCAATCAGTCGAATCGGATTCAGTGCTGGCGCAGCAACCCGAACCATTGGTGAGGCCCAACCCTTCCTCAGCGGTGGCTCCCCGTTTAATGTCATTTACTCCGAATACGGGCTTGCATTCTTCGCTGCACTCGTAGCCGCACTCGTCGTCCTTAGTCGACCACTTATCAAAAGTGACGATACCAAAGATACCATCTATGTCGTTGGGAGCCTTGCAACAGTCGGACTGATTTACCTTGCCACCCCAATTCTCGATTCGATTGCTGGTGTTATCGGCCTAGAGTGGCAGGTCCTTGGCCTCGTTATCGCGGCGGGCCTGCTTGTCGGTGCGACGTTCCGCCATCGCTATGACGCCGCGGAACTCTACGCGCTCGTCTGGGCAGCATTCATTACCTCCGCAGCATTCACACAGGTTCGGTTCAACTACTATCTGGCAATCGTGGTCGCCGTGTTCAGTGCGATCTTCGTGGCACAGATCGTCGAATATATCGACATCACCACCACTGGCGAGTCGCTCAAAGAATCTGTCCAGAGCCTCAAAGGCTGGCAGGTCATGACTGCAGTGGCCGTCGTCCTCATTCTGACTGTCCCACTGTTGGTTCCTTTTGCGGGATCGGCGTGGGCGACCGCTGAGAACAACGGTCCTGGAGCAGTCACTCAGTGGGACGATACTTTCGAGTGGATGAGCAGTGAAACCCCGAAGCCAGGAGAACTCGGCGGTGCTGACAATCCAATGGAACTGTACGGCACGTACGACCGACCTGACAACGACAACTACGACTACCCGGACGGTGCCTACGGCGTCCAGTCGTGGTGGGATTACGGTCACTGGATAACCACCCAAGGCGAGCGGATTCCGAACGCCAACCCCTTCCAGCAAGGAGCAACTGAAGCAGCTAACTACCTGTTGGCACCATCCGAACAGGAGGCAGCCGATGCACTCGATGAACAGATGGGCGAGAACGACCAGACACGCTACGTGATGGTCGACTGGCAGATGGCCTCACCGAGCTCGAAGTTCGGCGCACCGATCGTGTTCAACGACAATGTCAGCCAGAGCGATTTCGTCGAGCGGGCTTATCCGCTTATCCAAGGCCAACAGGGACAACAACAGCTCGGACGCCCGATCACGCTCCGTACCCAGCGATACTATGACAGCCAGATGATCCGGCTCTACAACTACCACGGGAGCGCGGTCGACCCTGATCCTGTCGTCATCGAGACTGAGCCTCAGACCGCCCAGACGGGCAGCGGCCAACAGGTCACCGTCCCCGGCTTCGATCCGGAATCGGGTGTCCAAACGTTCGACACGCTCGATGAGGCCCGAGACTACGTCAACGAGACGCCGAACGCCCAACTTGGAGGGATCGGTGCGAACCCCACCGAACGCGTCGACGCGCTCGAACACTATCGATTGGTCAACGCCGCCGAATCGAGTGCACTCAGAAGCTCTCGTGACTTCCAAAGCGAGGTATTCTACCAAGCCCAAGCGACCAACCTCGACCTCAATCAGGTCATTAAAACGAGCCCGAGCTGGGTGAAAACCTTCGAGCGGGTTCCTGGAGCGACCGTCGACGGCAGCGGTGCTGAACCCGGTACAGAGGTCCGTGCGACCGTCGAGATGGAGATTCCCGAATCCGGGAGCACGTTCACCTACTCCCAGTATGCGACCGCCGACGCCGAGGGGAACTTCGAGATGACGCTGCCGTACTCCACGACGGGGTACGACGAGTTCGGCCCGGACAACGGCTACACCAACACGAGCGTGC
>Ga0306900_1000578_pt1 | contig 15521 bp, 19 predicted proteins | sample AntRauMFilla3765_FD_190416 | JGI IMG/M metagenome (GOLD analysis project Ga0306900, IMG submission 190416) | Saline lake microbial communities from Rauer Islands, Antarctica - Metagenome Filla 3 #765 (v2) (version 2) | ecosystem: Environmental > Aquatic > Non-marine Saline and Alkaline > Saline ... | reverse complement strand
AACGTTTTGCTCGTGTGGGGTGTGGGTCATGCCAGCATCCCCCGTGCCAAGGCTTCCCTCAGCGCAATGCCTGTCCAGAATGTGGCGTCGCGCTGGTGGTAAGTGCCGTCTGGGGACAGTGTGGGATCGTCGCCATATTGTCCAATGCGCGCGCCGTCATAGGTCAGAAGCGTTTCGCTTTGGGTGGTGCTGAATCGCTTGCGAGTGATGCCGACCTTGCTGGGGTCAAAGTTGGCGGGGGCGAATATAGTCATGGTGTGGCTCCTTGCCGGTGTGTCTATCTGCATCCTTATTACCTACTATTGCCTACCGTGTCAAGCACCTTGTCATCTGTAATTACCTGCGCTATATTTAACGTATGGACGGAATGCCTAAAAAACCCTGCGGCCGCAAACAGCACGCGCCGACCGATGCGGAGCGCCAGCTTGTCCAGCTTCACGCGACGGTCGGCGCGACACAGGACATGATCGCCCGCGTGATAGGCATCGACAAAAAGACGTTGCGGCTGCACTACCGCGACGAGTTGGACCTATCTATGGCGAAAGCAAACGCCACGATAGGCGGCGCGCTGTTCAACAAAGCCAAAGGTGGCGACACGGCGTCCATGATATTCTGGCTCAAGACGCGCGCCCGGTGGCGCGAAACGTCCGACGTGAACCATGTTAGCGAGGACGGCAGCATGTCGCCCAAGGCCGCGCTGGACGTATCCCGCCTGTCACCTGAAGCACTGGCGGAAATTGTGGCGCTTGGCGATGCAACTGACACCGATTGACATCATTGCCGCCGAAAGGGAACTGTGCCGCCGATCACTGGCATACTTTGCACGGCGCGCCTGGCACGTCCTGGAGCCGTCCACGCCGCTCAAATGGGGCTGGGCACTGGACGCTATCTGTGCGCACCTGGAAGCCGTCACGCGCGGCGACATCAACCGCCTGCTGATGAACGTGCCGCCCGGCACCATGAAGTCGCTGTTGACCGGCGTGATCTGGCCGAGTTGGGAATGGGGGCCTAAAGAATTGCCGCACACGAGGTTCCTTGGCACAGCGCACAAGCAGGATTTGGCCGTCCGGGACGCAATGAAATGCCGCCGCCTGATCCAGTCGGACTGGTATCAAAAGCGCTGGCCTATGAACCTGATGGCGGACAACAATGCCAAGCTGCGGTTTGAAAACGACAAGACCGGATTCAGGGAGGCCATGGCATTTGAAGGAATGACCGGCTCGCGCGGCGATAGGGTTTTGATCGACGATCCGCACAGCGTTGCGGATGCCAACAGCGTCCAGAAACTTGCTACGGGCGTTGCTACATTCCGGGAAGCCCTGCCATCCCGCGTCAACAATGAAGATTCCGCGATTGTAATCATCATGCAGCGATTGCACGAGTCTGACGTATCCGAAGTGGCAATTGATTTGGGCTACACCCACCTTTGCCTGCCGATGCGGTTTGAATCGGATCGGCGATGCTCCACGCCGTTTTACACCGATCCGCGAACAATCGAAGGCGAACTGCTGTTTCCTGATCGGTTCCCAGAGGACCAAGTGGTCGATCTTGAAAAGACCATGGGCATCTATGCTGCCGCCGGTCAGCTTCAACAGCGCCCCGCACCGCGCGGCGGCGGCATGTTCAAGCGGTCAGACTTCCGCGTTATCCAAGCTGAGCCTGCAGGCTATCGGTGGGTGCGCGGCTGGGACTTGGCCGCAACTGACGATTCGTCGGCGGCCCGGACTGCTGGCGTAAAGATGGGAATCGGCCCAGACAACCGATTGTGCATCGCCCACGTCGTCAAAGATCAGGTAAACGCGGCTGGTGTGGAGCGGCTGCTGGGCAGCACAGCGGCGGCAGACGGGCGGTCAGTTATTGGGTCAGTTCCGCAAGACCCCGGCTCTGCTGGTAAATCATGGGCTTTGCATTTGCTAAAACATGCGTTAATGGGTTACAGTTACACAGCTAGCCCTGAAACGGGCGACAAAGAAACGCGCGCAATGCCCCTGGCGGCACAGGTTGAGGCCGGTAACGTGGACATTGTGGCAGGCGATTGGAATGGTGAATTCTTGGACGAAGCTGCGACGTTCCCGATGGGTAAGTTCAAAGACCAAATTGATGCCGCGACACGCGCGTTTGATATGCTGGCGGGCGCAAACAATTCATGGGCTGGAACAATATGAATATCATGGACGGCCTGCGCAACATCGTCGCCAATCTCGGCACAGACCGGGACAAGGGGGCGCACAGCTATTATTACAACACCACGATTGCCGACGATCAGCTTGTCGCCATGTATCGCACCAGCGCCATTGCCCGCAACGTGGTGGACTTGCCCGCAGAGGATGCGACCCGTGAATGGCGGGAATGGCAGGCCGACGCGGAACAGATCAGCGCGATTGAAGCTGAGGAAAAGCGTCTGGGCTTGCAGGGCAAGACGATGCAAAACCTCAAGCGCGCGCGGCTGTTCGGCGGCGCTGCAATCTATATCGGCACGCGCGACCTGGACGCATCGAAGCCGCTGGATCCGGCCCGGATCGGCAAGGGCGGGCTGCAATATCTTGCGGTTTTGAACAGGTCGGAAATTACCGCCGGTGAAATCCAGCGCGACCCGCGCCTGCCGGGGTTTGGCAAACCGATCATGTATCGGATGAATCCTGCCACCGGCGCATCGGTTGATATCCACCCAAGCCGTCTTGTCATTGCAACGGGCGAGGAAGTGCCAGATGATCGGTATTCCGCATACCCTGGCTGGGGTGACAGCACGTTGAATGCCACGATCAGCGCCGTGCGGAACCTGGACGCCACCATTGCCAACGTCGCATCGCTTATATTTGAGGCTAAAGTTGATGTGATCGGCATCAACGGATTCAACGAGGGGCTGCGCAGCGGTGGCCAGTCGTATGAGGATGTTGTGCTGGCCCGAACCAGCCTGACGGCGCGCGGCAAGGGCATCAACGGCGCGCTGCTGATGGACGCCGAGGACACATACGATCAGAAAACCGCGAGCTTTGCCACGCTGCCGGACATCATCGACCGCTTTATGCAGATGGTATCGGCGGCATCGGGCGTCCCTATGACGCGGCTTTTCGGCATTGCGGCAGCGGGGATGAATGCGACAGGTGTGGGCGATGAAAAGGTTTATTTCGACCGCGTGAGGGTAATGCAGACGCTTGAGATTGACCCGGCAATGGAAATTCTGAACGAATGCCTGATCCGTTCGGCGCTGGGCAATCGCCCGCCTGATGTGCATTGGACATGGCGTCCGCTATTCCAGCCGACCGCAAAAGATCGGGCCGATATGGGCAAAGTTCTTGTTGACAGCGTGAAAGTGCTCTATGACATGGATATATTGCCACAAGAGGCGCTTGCGGATACAGTTGTAAACACGCTGACCGAAAGCGGCGCGTTTCCTGGGCTTGAGGGCAAAGTGAAAGAATTTTTTAACGGCAACGATGAGGATGACGGCGACCTGATGGTCACGCCACCGGTCAGAGTTCCCGCCGTTGTCGCAGACGCTGCACCACAAACGCTTCATGTTCGCCGCGACGTTCTGAATTCTGCGGAAATTACAGCATGGGCAAAATCGCAAGGGTTTACTGCCGTTGTTCCTGACTTGCATGTGACTATAGCCTACAGCACAACCCCTGTTGATTGGTTCAAAGTTGGCACGTCTTATTCCGACAAGATGGAACTGCCAGCGGGTGGACCGCGACAGATGGAACGTTTGGGGCCGACTGGCGAATATATCGCGCTGTTGATCACTGCGAACGAACTTATTTGGCGCAATCAGGAAATTCGTGACGCTGGAGCGTCTTGGAATTGGCCAGATTATCAGCCTCATATCTCAATCCAGATCGGCGGCGATGTTGACTTAAAGAATGTCAAGCCTTATCAGGGAAAGATAATACTTGGGCCGGAGATTTTTGAGGCTGTGCGAGTGGAGTCAGACGAATGAAAATGACAGACGCCGCCACGCTTACAGGTGCCCGCGCCACAGACGAAGGGTATCTGGTCGCCAATGTCCGCACGGCCCGCATCGGCACGCAGGACTATCGAGGCTCTGAACTTGACCGGCCCGACCTGGACACTGTGACAGTTTACCGCGATGAATCCGAAGTGTTTCGCAAGGCTAGCCTGCAAACGTTTGGCCTGCTGCCTGTCACTGATGACCACCCTGTTGATCTGGTGACGGCCGACACGGCTCGCATGGTCTCGGTCGGCACCACGAATGAGGAAGTGCTGCGCGACGGCGAGTATCTGCGCATCGGCATCAAACTGACCGACGCCGCCACGATCCGCAAGGTGCAGGACGGCAAGCGCGAATTGAGCGTAGGATATACCTCGGAATTGGTATGGGGCGACGGGATTGCGCCGGACGGGACCGCGTATCAGGCGCGGCAAACAAACATCGTGGGAAACCACATCGCTATTGTGGACGCCGGACGCGCTGGCCCACTGGCAAGAATCGGTGACGCTGAACCAATCACTGTAGCGGGGTGGGGCGCATCCCCCATCACAGACGAAAAGGACGCAATCATGGCAGACGCCATCCAAACGCGGACAGTCACGATCGATGGACTTTCCGTCGTCACGACCGACGCGGGCGCGCAGGCGCTTGAAAAGCTGCAGGGACAGATCACGGACGCACAGACCGCCCTAGCCGCCAAGGACGGCGAACTGGCGGCCAAGGACGCCAAGATTGCCGAAATGGCCAAGGCCACATTGTCCGATGCGGATCTTGACGCCAAAGTCGCGGCCCGCGCTGATCTGATCGGACAGGCCAAGGCAATCGCCAAGGACGTGGCGACAGCCGGCCTGTCCGACGCGGCAATCCGCAAGGCTGCTGTCGTGGCGGTTCTGGGCGATGCTGCAATTGCCGGCAAATCCGAAGCCTATGTTGATGCGCGCTTTGACATTCTGTCAGAGGATGCGGCCAAAGATGACCCGGTGGCCGATGCGTTTAATCAGGCCCCCGCGCAAGTCACCAGCTTGGGCGACGCCTATGCGGCCCGTGACACCGCACTGAACGACGCATGGAAACCCGCAATCGTAAAGGGGGCTTAAATTATGCCTACTTCTGATACCGTTGGCACCTATTCGGGCCAAACCGCTCTGGGGTATGCTGGCATGATTGCCGAAGCCCAGATGACCAAGGACGTTGCATCCAAAGCAGTCACAACCGCAGTGGTACCTTTCGGGCGTGCTGTTGGACGTGATGGCACGAGTCCCAACACCGTCAAACTTGGCGGCACCGGCTTTGAGGGCATCACCGTTGCAGACAAAACCCGCACCGACGATCAGTATGCAATCGGTGAAATGGCAGGGGTTTTGCGCAAAGGCACAATCTGGGTCGTTGCTGATGGCGCCGTGACTACCGCCGGTCCAGTGACATTCACTGTCGCCACTGGCGTCATTGGCGCAAGGGACGTTGGCACAGGTATCGTGGCAATTCCCGGTGCAAAATTTGAAACGGCAGGCGCCGATGGCGATCTTGTCCGTGTCTATCTTGGTTAAGGAGTAAAAACCAATGAACACGCAGATCATGGACGCGCCAGCCGCACTTGGCTTTGTCGTTTCCCAACGTTCGCACATCGAAACCGAAGTGCTGAAAAAACCATACCCGGCGATCCGCTACGCCGAGTTGATCCCAGTCGATACATCGGCCAACCCCTTCGCGGCATCCGTAACGTTCTTTTCTCAGGACGACGTGGGTCGGGCGAAATTCATCAACGGCAAAGGCGATGACATCCCGCTGGTGAATATCACAGGTTCCAAGTTTGAGCAGACCGTCAACATGGCGGGCGTGGGCTATTCCTTCTCACTTGAAGAAATCGGCGCGGCTCAGATGATGGGCAGCAACCTGTCATCCGACGGGGCCGACGCGGCACGTCTTGCTTACGAGCAATTCGTGGATGATGTGGCTTTTGTTGGTGACACCACAATCGGCGTTGAGGGTCTCTACAACACTACGGGCATCACGTCCGTGGCGGCGGCTGCTACGTTTGCAGCGTCTACCCCTCAAGCTGTTCTGGAGATCATCAACACCGCTCTGACTGGCATCATGACTGCCACACAGGGCATTGAGATGGCAGACACTGTTGCGCTGCCATTGGCTGCCTATGGTGACGTTGCAACCCGCCAGATTGCACCGGAAAGCAGCATGACGATCTTGCAGTTTATTCAGCAGGCAAACGTCTACACTGCCATGACGGGCCGCCCTCTGACCATCGTTGGCGACCGCCGACTGACTACAAAGATGGTATCATACCGCCGTGATCCGGGCGTGCTGAAACTGCCCATGCCTATGCCTCTGCAATTCATTCCTCCGCAGATGGTGAACCTTGAAGTTAAGGTGCTGGGCATGTTCCGTTTTGCGCCGGTCAATATCCGTCGTCCTGGCGCTGTGCGCTATACTACAGGCGTGGTTGCATAATGGCTATACACTCTAACACATCGGGCGGGTTGTTAATCCTGCCCGATGGCACCGAGATTGCTAACGGTGCTAATGCAGAGATTCCTGCCGAAATGGCAAAGAATGCGGGCGTTGCAGAATGGTTGGCGAGCGGTTGGCTTGTGCCAGTGAAAGCCAAGGTCGAAGCTGACGCCAAGGTCGCACAGCCTGCAATGCCGACCGGCAAGAAATAACCAACGGGCGGGCTGTCATGGCCCGTCCGAGCAACCATAGGGGCGCAAGCGATGATCGGCACCGTCACAGCACTGATCGCATATGCCGGGGCGCGCGGCACGGTAATCGCCGACGATGCCGCGACTTTGCAGGCGCTTGTTCGCGCATCCGATTACATCCAATTTACCTATCTGGACGGATCAAGCTGCGCCGTTGACAGCGCCAATGTTGAGGAAGCCACATACGAGGCGGCCATTGCAGAAGTGGCAGAGCCGGGCATCTGGACCAAGACATTCACGCCAGCCGAACAGAAAGTTCTTGTCGGCGTGGGCGACATAAAATGGGCGGTCACGGGTGACGCCAGCAAGGGCGGCGCGTCCGTTCCAAGATCCACCAAAATCGAGGCCATGCTGCGCCAGTGCGTCGGCATCGGTTCAACCGGCCCGAGGCTGGTATGAGCGGGGCCGCCATTGCTGCAGAAGTCGCACTGGCCTACGCTGAGGCGGGCCGTGACGCGGGCGACGGGCTTGGGGCGGTCTATGTGACCATAACCCGGCCAGGGCAGCCCACGGGGCCGGAATGGAATCCTACACCCGGCGCGCCATTGGTTCACACCTTCACGGCCAAGCCATCCGCCAAGGCTTACACACAACGGACAGGCTTGGCATTGGGTGCGGGTGAGTTGGTCTATTCGCTGGTGAACCACGGCGTGACGATTACCCCTAGCACGTCCGATGTGCTGACAATCGACGGCATAAATTGGCCCGTGCAGGAGGTTATCCCGATGGACTCGGCGGGCTTTGTCATATCCTGGCTGGTGAAGGTGAGCAAATGACAATACCAACAATCACTGTCACGGGCAACGCCCGCCCGCCTGACAATATACCTGTTGGTGGCAGGATCACTGCTTCGCTTTCTGCACCTGATTTTGACAGCGTGTCGAATGTTGTTGTGGACCTTGATGTCAGCCAATTGATTGGCGCTGACGGGGAGTTCAGCATCAACCTATGGCCGAACAGCCGGGGAACTGAAAACACCCATTACGTGATAACTATGGATTTTCTTTCTCTGACATCGCCGGGTCACTTCCGAACAAACCCTGTTGTTTTGGGTCAGATCACGCTTAACGACGCGCTTGCGACCATACCGCTTGCGACCGTCCTGACCGACGTGCCGGGACCAACGCCGATTATGGTTTCACCAGCCACTTACGGAGATTTAATTGCATCGGTATTGTTTTACAGCACTGTGACCATTGGTCGATCATCTTCTGCAAACAATGTCTACTTTGGGGTTACTACAGGCGGCGGAAGGGCCTTTGAACTTTGGCGCAGGGTTGCAAACGTTGCAATTCCGGTTCGAGTGTTCATTGAGGTGACGGCATGAGCGCGCTAAACATCACGAGGGTTTCAGGGGTGATGGTTGGGCCCGCGTCCCTATTCGCAGGCGGCATTGCAGGTGCATGGTACGGTCCATCCGACCTGTCCACACTATTCCAAGACAGCGCAGGATCAACGCCTGTAACCGCATCAGGGCAACCTGTAGGTAAAATGCTGGATAAGTCGGGCAGAGCCAACCACGCGGTGCAAGCCACGGCTGCGGCGCGTCCGACATACCAGACTGGTCCCGCCCGTGCCACGCTGGACAAGGTTGATGATCGCCTGTCCGTTACAGTGCCTGTTGGCGGCTTTACTGGCACAATGGTTCTCGGCACGGATCAAGGGACGGCTTCCTACGGTGTGACAATTCCTGCTGGTCCGTATGACATTGGCGGCAGGGGTGGGCAGTATTTCCCGGGCAATGCAATCGTCGGGCAGTTGATCCGCGAAGGGGTTTTGAGTGAAGGTGAGGCTGAGGCGACCGAGGCTTACTTTGTGGCAAACGGCGCGACGGCGAGTTATGGGGCGGTTACGGATTTTGGAAGTTTCTGGCGTAATTGGTCGGAAATTACCAGTTTCCCATTAATCGACACGTCTTCGGGGACTAACTTTAAGCAAGCTTGGCGGGGCTGCACCAGCCTGACGAGCTTCCCTCTGATCGACACGTCAGCAGGGACTAATTTTGATCGGGCTTGGTACGGCTGCACCGGCCTGACGAGCTTCCCACTTATCGACACGTCTTCTGGGACAGACTTTGCATATGCTTGGTATAACTGCACCGGCCTGACGAGCTTCCCTCCGATCGACACATCGGCAGGGACTAATTTCCATGCTGCTTGGTATAACTGCAACAGCCTGACGAGCTTCCCACTTATCGACACGTCTTCAGGGACTAGCTTCTATGCTGCTTGGTATAACTGCGCCAGCCTGACGAGCTTCCCTCTGATCGACACGTCTTCAGGGGCTCTTTTCTTTAATGCTTGGTATAACTGCAACAGCCTGACGAGCTTCCCTCTGATCGACACATCGGCAGGGACTAACTTTTTTCGGGCTTGGCGGGGCTGCTCTAGCCTAACCAGTTTCCCCTTAATCGACACATCGGCGGGGACAGACTTTATCGAAGCGTGGTATAACTGCGCCAGCCTGACGAGCTTCCCACTTATCGACACCTCATCGGGGACTGATTTCAATAATGCTTGGTATAACTGCTCAAGCCTGACCAGCTTCCCACTTATCGACACATCGGCAGGGACTAATTTCACTTATGCTTGGTATAACTGCACCGGCCTGACGAGCTTCCCCTTAATCGACACGTCTTCAGGGACTAGCTTTGCATATGCTTGGTATAACTGCGCCAGCCTGACGAGCTTCCCACTTATCGACACCTCATCGGGGACTGATTTCAATAATGCTTGGCATAACTGCACCGGCCTGACGAGCTTCCCTCTGATCGACACATCGGCAGGGACTAACTTTTTTCGGGCTTGGCGGGGCTGCTCTAGCCTAACGAGCTTCCCCCTTATTGACACATCGGCGGGGACAGACTTTAAGCAAGCGTGGCGTAACTGCCCTAGCCTAACCAGCTTCCCACTTATCGACACGTCGGCAGGGACTCGTTTCGATTATGCTTGGCTCGACTGCTACAGCCTAACGAGCTTCCCACTTATCGACACGTCAGCAGGGACTAATTTCACTTATGCTTGGTACGGCTGCACCGGCCTGACGAGCTTCCCTCCGATCGACACATCGGCAGGGACTAATTTCTATGCTGCTTGGTTTGGCTGCAACAGCCTCACCAGCTTCCCGCTCATCGACACATCTTCGGGGACTAATTTCCATGCTGCTTGGCTCGACTGCTCAAGCCTGACGAGCTTCCCAGCTAATGCCTTCGACAATATAAGTGGCGGGAACTTCACCGACGCATTTACAAACACCGCACTGACGCAAACCAGCATTGACAATGTTCTAGTTTCGCTCGTGGCATCCGGCATTGCCACCGGAACGCGGGTGTTCGATCAATCGGGCGGATCGGCACCGTCCGCTGCTGGTGAGGCAGCAATCGACACGCTACGGTCACGCGGCTGGACCGTCACAGTGACGGGGGGTTATTCCTTCTCCCCATCCGACCTATTCGCAGGCACCACCGAGGGCGCATGGTACGGTCCATCCGACCTGTCCACACTATTCCAAGACAGCGCAGGATCAACGCCTGTAACCGCATCAGGGCAACCTGTAGGTAAAATGCTGGATAAGTCGGGCAGAGCCAACCACGCGGTGCAGGCCACGGCGGCAAGACGGCTGACATACCAGACTGGTCCCGCCCGTGCCACGCTGGACAAGGTTGATGATCGCCTGTCCGTTACAGTGCCCGCTGGCGGCTTTGTCGGAACAATGGTCTTGGCAACGGACCAAGGCACAGCAAGCTACGGTGTGACAATTCCTGCTGGTCCGTATGACATTGGCGGCAGGGGTGGGCAGTATTTCCCGGGCAATGCAATCGTCGGGCAGTTGATCCGCGACGGGGCTTTGAGTGCGGGGGATGCTACTGCGACCGAGGGTTACTTTGTTGAGAAGGGCGCGACTGCCAGTTACGGGGCTGTGACGAGCTTTAACAATTTCTGGAGAGATTGGTCGGAAATCACCAGCTTCCCCCTTATTGACACATCGGCGGGGACAGACTTTAAGCAAGCGTGGCGTAACTGCTCAAGCCTGACCAGCTTCCCACTTATCGACACCTCATCGGGGACTGATTTCAATAATGCTTGGTTTAACTGCAACAGCCTGACGAGCTTCCCACTTATCGACACCTCATCGGGGACAGACTTTTATCTAGCGTGGTATAACTGCTCTAGCCTAACCAGTTTCCCCTTAATCGACACATCGGCGGGGACTCGTTTCAGTTATGCTTGGTATAACTGCACCAGCCTAACGAGCTTCCCCCTTATTGACACATCGGCGGGGACAGACTTTAAGCAAGCGTGGCGTAACTGCTCTAGCCTAACCAGCTTCCCCCTTATTGACACATCGGCGGGGACAGACTTTTATCTAGCGTGGTATAACTGCAACAGCCTGACGAGCTTCCCACTTATCGACACCTCATCGGGGACAGACTTTTATCTAGCGTGGTATAACTGCTACAGCCTCACCAGCTTCCCCCTAATCGACACGTCAGCAGGGACTCGTTTCAGTTATGCTTGGTATAACTGCACCAGCCTAACGAGCTTCCCCCTTATTGACACATCGGCGGGGACAGACTTTAAGCAAGCGTGGCGTAACTGCTCTAGCCTAACCAGCTTCCCACTTATCGACACGTCTTCTGGGACTAACTTTGCACTTGCTTGGCTCGACTGCTCAAGCCTGACGAGCTTCCCAGCTAATGCCTTCGACAATATAAGTGGCGGGAACTTTACCGACGCATTTACAAACACCGCACTGACGCAAACCAGCATTGACAATGTTCTAGTTTCGCTCGTGGCATCCGGCATTGCCACCGGAACGCGGGTGTTCGATCAATCGGGCGGGTCGGCACCGTCCGCTGCTGGTGAGGCAGCAATCGACACGCTACGGTCACGCGGCTGGACCGTCACAGTTACAGGAGGTTACTAATGAGACTGACAATCGCTTGCCCCGAGGCGCTGCGGGACGATGCAAATCAGCTCGCAATGGTGCTGGGCTTCGGCCCAGACGACGCGGCAACATACGGCGCGATGAACTGGCAGGACGCGGGGGGCAACCTTTACGCAGCAGCAAGTCTGCCCGTGTCTGAAACATTCACCACAACAGCACAGAGCGGCCTACAGCGTCCCTCATGGGACACTGACAGCCACGTCAACATGGCAGGGGCCAATCGCGCTCAAGCGGCGCTGGTGTTCAGCTTGACGCCTGTGATAGCATTGCCCGACAAGTTGACGGCCCGTGTGGGTGACGACGCGCTGGCAACACTGGCCGCAATGGGGCTGACGCAGGTTGAGGTGGAGATATGGCAACCCGCGACACCAGACGCGCTTTTCTGAAGCTTCTGGACCAGACATGGCCCGGCGTCCGGTCGGAGTTTGTCGCGGCAATGCGACAGGCGCGGGCTGGCGTTGATATGCGGGCGCTTCAAGCTGCCATTGCGCGCGGTGATGTTGACGCTGCGTTTCGTGCATTGCGGTTCGACGCCGCCGATTTGTTCAAAACAGATACGGCAATCACTGCGGCCATGAACGCGGGCGGCAATTACCAGATGGGCGCGTTTCAATATGCCACCCGTCGCGCGCCAATTCCCAGCCGCGTTGTGCAGTCATTCGGGGGCCGGAATGAGCGGGCCGAGCGGATTGCGCTGGATCTTGGGTCGCGGCTGGTGACTGAGGTGGTGGACGACACGCGCGTGATGATTGCCCAGACGATCCGTGCCGGGCTGGAGGCTGGCGCAGGACCACTGCGCACCGCGCTGGACATTGGCGGGCGCATGGTCAACGGCACGCGCCAAGGCGGGCTTGTGGGGCTCACAAGCGGGCAGGCGGAGTATGTCCAATCAATGCGGGCCGCGCTGTCGCCCACAAACGGTGTTGGGGTTCGCCGGATCGTAACGGACCCTGTGACAGGCGCGCAGCGGGCGGTCAAAGACTTCTGGATTGGTCGAGACGGCACGCTGAAAAGCACATTTACCTTGCGCAATAAGCAATCTGACGCCGCCATTTTCCGCGCCATTCGGGATGGAACAACCCTGCCCCAGACGGCCATTGACAGGGCCGCGCAGGGATATTCCAACAACCTGTTGCGGCAACGCGGCGAAACAATCGCCCGCACCGAAACGCTCAAAGCGTTGAACGCCGGGCGGCAAGAGGCGCTGGACCAGTTGATTGAGAACCCGAACAACGATGTGCGGGCTGAGGACGTGGTCAGGGCTTGGGATTCGACGGGCGACGGCAAAACCCGCGAAACACACGCGGCTGCGGATGGTCAGGTTGTGCCGCAAGGTGAGGCATTCACGGTTGGCGGATATTCAATGATGTATCCTGGCGACACTTCGCTTGGCGCACCGGCCGGTGAGACCGTGAATTGCCGATGCTATATGGCACCAGAAATCGACTTCTTCGCGAGGTTGACTTGATGGTCCGTTATACTTTTGCCCAGCTTGATCAGTGGACCCGCAAGACGCAACGCCGAATTGACGCCGTGCTGAAAGATGCAACGCAGTCCGTGGTGGCCGTGGCGCAACAGACCAAAGCCAAAGGCGGACGCATGCCGGTTGACACAGGAAATTTGCGCAACAGCCTGCAATCGTCGGTGGCTGGGGGCGCTATGGGCGAGGGCAAGGAATCTTACATCATGGTGGCTGCGGGCATGAAGGGCGGCGATCTGGCAACATTCACTTGGACGGCTGAATACGCGGCAGCAGTGAACAACGGCAATCGCGGGCGACCCGGCGCGCACTTTGTCGAGGGTGCCGTCGATCAATGGCCCGCGATTGTGCGGGCATCTATTGCAAAAGCAAAGGCGCGGGTCGGATGAACCACAAAGACATCAAAACAGCCCTGCGCACACGCCTGGCCGCCACGCCGTCCGCCCCGCCGATTGTATGGGGTGAAAACGCGCCGGGTGTTTATGACACGCCGTCGCTGCAATACGTCACGCCGGATCCGCCTTATTGGTTGGCGTATTTTACCACCACGCCGCCTGAGCGTTTCGGCCTGTCCAAGTCAAGCCTGATGACCATTCGGTTGTTTGTGGCAGTCTTTGTGCGGGAAGGCACGTTCGAGGGTGAGGCTGACGACCAAGCGCAGCGCATCATTGATCAATTCCCCATTGACCTGATACTATCCGCCGGAGACGGTCAAATTCAGGTGACAGATATGGGTGACCCACAGCCGGGTGCAATCGACGGCGCATACTTTCGCAAGAACGTGTCGGTCCGTTGCCGCGCAATCTTTCAAAGGACACCTTAAATATGGACAAGAAAACATCCCGCGCAAAGGCTGGTCCTATAACCGGCGCGCGCATCGTCACCATGCCGACGCCAACCGGCACGACACCCGCCATGATCTACAATGGCGATGTGCCTGAGAAGGGCGACGTGCTGCAATTCGCAATGTCCAACGGCGTCACTTATTCCGGCACAGTGGCCGACGTTACCGAAGCAGGTGGTAAAGTTCTAGTTGAATTTACATCGGGTCTTGTCCCGGCCAAGAAGTAGGCATCCCGCCTATCTACACCCATGAAAGGAAAATATCATGGCACTTACTGAAGGCATCGGCGGGTTTTTGTCCGTCTCGGCGGCCGCCCCCGCAACCTTTGACGCAGCCGGATATGCCGCGCTGTCGTGGACCGATGTGGGTGAAGCATCCGAAGTTCCTGAGTTTGGCGCGACCTATTCTGCGGTCACGTTCACGCCGCTCAAGACTGGCGTCGTGAACAAATTCCACGGCGAACTGAACTACGGGTCAATCACTATCCCGCTTGGCTACGATTCTGCCGACGCTGGCCAGATCATCTTGCTTGCTGCGCTGGCGTCCAAGGACGAAATCAGCTTCCGCGAAACCCGCAGCGACGGCACAATCCGTTATATCATGGGCAAAGTCATGTCATTCCCGCGTGGCCAGTCGGTCGGGTCGGTTAACATGGCCTCTTGCAACATCGAGTTCACGCGCGCCGATGTGGAAGTCGCCGCGCCGTAATCCTGCAACTCCCGCAGGCTAGGGGGGGTGAGGCGTGGTTTACCGCATCCCCCGACTTTAACCCAAACCGAAGGATACAAACCATGGATTGTTTCGATTCAGTATCAGCGGCAGAGGCAGGGGCTTGGCTGCACCTGACCAACCTGCGCACAGACGCGCCGGCATACGTCACAGGCAAGGATGGGGCGCCCGACTTGTCCAAGCCTATGCGCATCAAGTTGATCGGCATGGACGCGCCTGCGGCAAAGGCCAAGGAGCGCAAGCGCGCAACCAGCATCCTGAAGCGGCGCGGCGGCAAGATGGACTTCGCCAAAATGACCGAGGCGCAACTTGGTGCGCTGGTCGACGAAGGTCAGGAGGGCATTGTTCAGGCTGCCGTTGATCAGACAATCGGCTGGGAAAACCTAAGCCTTGACGGCAAGCCTGTAGAGTTTTCGGAAGAAGCGGCGTTTGCAATCTATCGCAAATATCCGTCAATCTTGGACGAAGTGACTGAGTTCTTGAAGGACCGTGCCAATTTTTTCGCACAAGCCTAGATGCGCTTTGCCTCTGGGCGCGACAACACGCTTGGTTATGCGCACAGCCGCAGGACATAAAGCAGACGCGGTGGAGTTTTTTGGAGCGGGCAAATGAAGAACCGGACTTTCCTGAACTTCCATTTCGTGCTCATCTTGCGGAATGGCTGATGGATGTGGGACCGGTGATGCAAGGCGGGATGGGGCCGGTGGCCCTGTCCCATTTAGAAATTCAGGCGTGGGCCGCAAATGTAGGGCTGAGGTTTGAAGGCGACGAAGCGCAATGGCTGCAAAAAATGAGCGGGGTTTACGCCAGTGAGTTGTTTGAGTCGAATGGCAAAAACACACCGCAGCCGTT
>Ga0306900_1000533_pt1 | contig 16277 bp, 16 predicted proteins | sample AntRauMFilla3765_FD_190416 | JGI IMG/M metagenome (GOLD analysis project Ga0306900, IMG submission 190416) | Saline lake microbial communities from Rauer Islands, Antarctica - Metagenome Filla 3 #765 (v2) (version 2) | ecosystem: Environmental > Aquatic > Non-marine Saline and Alkaline > Saline ... | reverse complement strand
AATACTGTTACCGTCTCGTCTACAGACAGTTTAAAATCGATCTCAGCCCCTTGTGAGCGACCAATCCAGGTACGCTGCGCGTCTTTGATATGCTCTGGCCAGTCTAGTGCATCGAGGTCATCAATTAAGGCATCTGCATAATCGGTAATCCGCAACATCCATTGCGGCATTACGCGCTTTTCAATCGTGTCTCCACAGCGCTCGCAGGTGCCATCTGCTAGTACCTGTTCGTTGGCAATTACTGTATTGTCGGTGGGACACCAATTAACGGTACCTTTCCCGCGGTACGCGATATCTTCGGTGAAGAATTTGGTAAACATCCATTGTGTCCACCGGTAGTAGTCTGGATCGATAGTGGATGCAGTTTTGTCCCACGAGAACGCATTACCCATACTAGCGAGCTGACCTTTCATGTATTCAATATTTGACTCAGTCCATTCACGTGGATTCACGTTGCGTTTGATGGCCGCGTTTTCGGCTGGCAGTCCAAAGGCATCAAATCCCATCGGATACAGCACTTGCTTGCCCATCATCCGCTTGAATCGGACATAGATATCCGGCACGGCAAAGGCATACCAATGGCCAATATGCAGGTTGCCAGACGGATATGGAAGCTCGACTAGGATGTATTCTTTTTCCTTAGATTCGTCACGCTGAGCAGCATCATAAATACCAGTGTCTTTCCAGTCTTGTTGCCACTTACTTTCAATTGCTTGGTGATCAAATTTGCGGTGCATATCGCTGGCTAGTAGTTAGTAATAACGAAGCTACATTGTGCCATGAGTTTGCTAGAAAGTAAAAAGCCGCAATGAGCGGCTTGTTCAGAAATGTATTTCACAGTCTGGATGTGTTATTCGAATAGTTACTTCGTGCACTGACACTTTTGGAATGATTAGACAGCAGCATTTAGTTACAATACATACAAAACAATTCCCACCACAACGGGCACAAAATTGATCCAAACAATACCGATCAGCTGCAGTATCACACGACATACAGTATTCAATCCCAACCTGTTGCTTTATCATCTGCCTCACCTTTATGAACTTCCCCTCAAAGGCTATGATGATTATCTTATGTAGTCAACAGTGAAAACCAATAAAATATAATTTAGTGGACGAGTTAGGTAGCAACGTTCAGATTGTCTGCAACATTACTGTCGGTACTCATCATCAACCACTCGTTCAAAACACCATTCTCCTGCCTGATAATCCCAGTTATAGTTACCGGGCATCCCAGGTGTAATGGAAATTTTATCTACTGCGTATTGCGGTACGGCTGTATGCATGTCGTAGGTAAAAGTAGCGCAGAGCTGATACTGACGTTCACTAGTGGTGCTGTACGTGTATGGTGGTTTGCCTTCTGGTGGTGTAGGCACCGGGAACTCACCATAGAGAGTGCTGAGGTCGGTCGGGAGTGTGTCATTGGCGCGATAGTAATCCTCAATCCGCCACTGCATGTCTTGCAGGTCGCCGATCATTTGGTTATCGATCTTCATTTCACGCACGGTAGAAGGACTTGGGATAACCGATAGTGCTGCAGCAAGCACAGCGACAACTAACACTGCCGCAACTATTCCGTACAGATAGGATTGCTTTTCGTGCGTTAGCCAGTATCCTTGCGCATCTTTGATGTAGTAGAAAAAGGCTGCGCCAGTTACCGTAAACACTACTAGGGCTTTAAGGATGAATCTTGTAGTCAGTTCACCTTCTAAAAACCCTATAATGATGGCTACCAGGTCGCCCAGTAGCACCAATCCTCCCACCAGTAACGACAGGTAAATAAGCCACTTGGTCAGACCTAAATAGTTACTATCGCTGCTCTCGCGGCGGTTTCTGTTGACTATTCGGGTCAGCACTAAATAGGTAGGTAAGAAGACTAGCACCATGGCAAAGCCTATTCTGATGCTGCTGGCAGCACTTTCAATCTGCCAGATTCCATCGAGCGTATCGGGAAACTGTAAGTTAATAAACCCAAAGGCAAGTGTGATGAAAAAAGCTACTGATAAATACAGACTAATCAAAGAGCCTAACTGCAGAACAAAAAGCTTAGCGGTATGATGTTGCATATGCATAAATCATACTCCTGTATGCGACAGAATGAAACAGTGGTACACGCTACCCCACAACCTTAGGATCTATCAAGTGTAAATGCCAGTGCCCAGGAATTGATTTTTGTTTAGGGAGTGCTTCCATCACATACTTGTACTTTTCATTGATGACTGTTTGCTTCAGTGTATTGAGCTCTGTAAGTTCGTCTGCCGTGAAATCATCCCCGCTGGTGTGTCTCAGAGGTATGAGCATGTCGTGTTGCTTTGCGATGGCATCATACGGATATTTGTTGGGAATTATTCTCCAGTTATCAAATTCCATGCTGCTCATTGTATTGCACAATGGACATACATTGCCTGATTGTACATCTGCCTGTCGTTCTGTCTGGTACAGCAACTGGGTCTCTTTCGTTCGCCACATACGAGGCATGAGGATGTTCGATACGTTTGTCATGTTTTTATATTAGTCTATTTCAGACGAAAATCAAACAGTTTGGGCCACTATGAACTAAAAATATAAGTATGCTAATATGCATGTATGAAAAAAGACGCACTCAAAAACGCACCGAAGGTATTTTGTGAAAGTATCAATGTAGCATTTACCCCAGAATACTTTGTAATGGGACTCACGTCGGGAGATCAGGGATCGATCTATACCTTAACTCCACAGCACGCCAAGCGTTTGCAGCAGTATCTCACGCACCAGATATCAGAATTTGAAACCAAACACGGTGTCATTGATGCCAAGTGGGATCCAAAGATCATCAGTCCTGTACAGCGAGCGAACCCTCCCGAAGAGAATAACTAAACAAAAAGCCCCGCACGGGGCTTTTTGTTTAGTAAATTGTTTCGGTTCATTCTGACTCATCGGTCTCTTCTGGAGTTGAGGTCGCGGTAGTTGTGGCACTTGAGCTAGCATTCAAGGCTGCTTCAGCAGCAGCGCGCTCAGCAGCTTCTTCAGCCGCCTTCTCTTCGGGGGTTAATACGCTAAACGTATTAGGCTTGGCTTGCACATCTGGTCGAGTAGGTACAAAGTCTTCATCAACATAAGTACCTACCGGTTCTGCTTCGTCAGAAGTAGTAAAGTATCCAATACCAACCATTGCAGCTACAGCAATCGCAATCACTCCTCCAATTATAAGTTTAGTATTCATAGTTTAATTATAACAAACAAAAAGCCCTTTGACCTGCATACAGCACTGGACATTGCTACCTTCTATTTGTGCAAAGATTTGAGGGTTTAATCTATGAGTGTAGGAATTCAATCACGTCCCCATCTTGCACAATATATTCTTTGCCCTCGGTACGAAGCTTGCCAGTATCGCGAGCTACTGCTCGGCTTCCAGCTTGAACCAGGTCGTCAAATGTAACCACTTGCGCTCGGATGTATTTTGTCTGAAAGTCGCTATGGATAGCACCGCCAGCTTGCGGGCCAGTGCTTCCAATTGGGACTGTCCAAGCGCGGGTTTCTTCTGGACCGGTCGTAAAGTAACTCATCAGACCAAGTTCGTGGTAACAAGCTCTGATCAAGCTTTCTACCCCACTCCCTTGCGCTCCATACTCGCGTCTGAAGTCATTTTTCTCTTCATCGCTCATGTCTTTTAGTTCATGCTCCATACCAGCGTCGACGGTCACATACTGTGAACCTGTTTGCTCAAAGAACGCGACCAGCTCTTGCCATCGTTCATCATTTTGCTCATCCAGGTTAAACGCATCTTGCTTTTTATTGCACACATACAAGAACTTTTTCATGGTCAGCAGATGCATCCCTTTGATGATTTTGCGTTCTTCATCGGTAAACGGAAAGCTGTTAGCCAGCTGGCCTGATTCCATATGTGGCATCAGGCGCTCGAGCAGCGCTTTTTCTGTTACAGCTTCTTTTTTACCGGCTTTTACGTCACGCTCCACATTACCAAGTCGTTTGGCGATTGTCTCGGCATCAGCCATAATCAGTTCGAGATTGATCACTTCAATGTCACCCATTGGGTCAACTTCACCAGTCACATGATGGATGTCTGAATCTTCAAAAATTCGCACTACTTCAGCGATCATGTCTGTTTCGCGAATATTAGCCAGGAATTTATTACCCAACCCTTCTCCAGCGGAAGCTCCTTTTACCAGGCCGGCGATATCCATAAACTCAACCACGGCGGGGATAATTTCATTACTACCACTAATTTCAGCTAGTGTCTTTAGTCGGCCATCAGGTACCGGAATTACCCCGACTGAGGGATCGATCGTGGCAAATGGGTAGTTAGCCATAAGCACTTCGTTTTTGGTAAGGGCATTAAATAAAGTTGATTTTCCAACGTTGGGTAGACCAACAATTCCGACTGATAGTGACATAATTGCTAAAGATTAACAGAGATTTGCTATTATACAAACATGGAAGCACCAATAATACACACTGAACGATTTCTCATTCGACCATTTAAAGTAGCAGACACTAAACTGTGGCAAAGCTGGGATGTAGACTCTGAGATTCAAGCGTACATGCCAGAGCCAATGAATGAACCTCAAGATATAACAAAACAGTATAAATATATTAAAGAGTGTGAAGAAGAGGAGGATGGCTATTACTGGTCAATTGAAGAGAAAACGGGACCAACCATAGGTACAGTTGCCTTAACTGACATCAACGAACACCACAAGTTAGCGTTAGTTGGTATTGTAATTGGAGACAAAGATTATTGGGGTAAGGGTGTAGCTACTGAAGTTTTAGCAACAGTCATTGAATTTGCCTTTACAGAGGTAGGAGTCGTACGAATTTCTGCAGAAACAGAAGCGGAAAATGTAGCTGTTTCTAAAGTACTAGAAAAAGTTGGATTCATCCATGACGGGACATTCCCTTCTGCTCGGGTCAAGAATGGTAAACGAATCGAAGTAAAGCATTACGGAATTATAAATACGAAGAAATAACAAAATCCGTACAGTTCCACCTACTACTGGCCAGTATGCGTTGTTTAATAGACGTAGATCTAAATATAAAAAAGCCCCGCGTCACAAGTGCGCGGGGCTACATTCGACTGTCTTTGTCCACTACTGTCACGACCTCATAAGACCGCTCGCCTCCAGAATTTGATACGCAAAGCGTACAGACAGTCATAACGGGGAATGTTCACCCCGGACTAACACTTACAGGCAGAGTTAAGCAGGCTGTAGCGGTGTTTTGGCAATAGTCATTACCGTGAGTAAGGATCCCTGCAGCTTACTCCCAAACTATAACACTTGATTTTAAAATAACAAGAACCCGCGATCATATTCACAGAATATAACGTCATCAAGTAACTTGTCTGTGTAGCCAGCTAGGGCCGCAGTTGCTTCCGGACGATTACCTAGCGCATCGATCAACTCGCTATCCAGTGCACGCGAGCCAGGCATGCTCGCACCATCTGCGATCGCCACTACTTGCTCGCGTGGCAGTTCACGGTACTCGGTGACGATGTCGATAAATTCATTGTGAATTATGTCGAGATCATTTTGTAATAGTGCTCGCTCTTCCTCGGTGATTGGACGGTCTGGGCTGCCGATATCTTTGTACTTACCAGTCATCAGCTGTACGTAGGTTAAACCGTCTTCTTCGTTTTGTTGCGATTGCTCGACATATGACATATTTACCCCGATACTCCCCACATCCGACATCGGTGATGCGATTAAGAAGTCACTGGCGGCCGCAACCATGTACCCTCCAGAAGCGCCAATGTCACCAATTAAGCCAACAACCGGTAGTGAGCTGTTATGCAGTCGTTCTGCAATTCGGTGTGCCGCCACCGGGGTGCCGCCCGGTGAGTTGATTTCGATCAACACACCCTCAATGTTTTCATCTTCCTCTGCGGCGTCCATAAATGAATTGACCATCTCTGGTGTGATCGCCAGGTCAAATCCTTCCAGACTTAGACCGGTAAACGGCAGGATAACCCCTTCGATGGGTAGAACAGCAATATTACAGGTGCCGTCACTGATATAAGCCTGGTCATCTAGTTGGACTGTTAACACTGAAATAGTCAAAATAACGATGGTGATAAACGTCCCGATTGTAAAAATTGATTTTGTGACAAGGCTGGCCAGTTCTCGACCATAGGATGGTTGCATGTGCACTAGTGTAGCATGCGCGTGAATCGAAAAAATCAGCCGATGATTGGCTGATTAATAGTTTATTGTACGCTCTAGTGCAAAACTTGAATCGACTAGGCGACCTTGTTTGTCTCGTTCGACTGCAACCTGGCTTTTGAGTCGACATTTTTTTCTGCAACCAGTTGCCTGCATCCACTTATTCTCATCAGGCATTAAAATAGTGCTATCAAAAGTTGTTGATTTAACGGAGAACGTCGTCGTACGCACTATATCTCCGCAGCCAGGCAATATGAACAGAACACCAGAAAGCAAGACATATACTAAGAATCTGTGTATCATTGCGGCTCAAACTCGCAGCCGTAGTTTAATACAGAGTCGCTGTTCATCTCCAGGTTGCCGTTGTCTCTTGATCTGGTCCTGATGGAGCCATCAAGAGTTTTGTAGTCTTCAGGCATCTGGCCACAGAAACCGGTGCGGCTCTTGTGAGCATTCACAATCGCAACTTGAGAGATCTGGCGATTGATTTTGAGTGTTTGTGTGTCCACACCAGGATATGGGTTGCTACAGCCAGTCATGGTTGTAAGTATGGTGACAATCGCTATAGAACGAGCACAATGCATGACATCCTCCTTCAAAGGTTCACATTTGTTATTTTATACTAAAGAAAAGTATTTAAGTCAACCTTACTTCCCGGCTTTGCCGTGGGCTTCGACGGATTTTATCCACTTGGATCGACAGGCGTCACTTACTTTTTCGCAGGGGCCGTAGGTTGTAACCTGGGTTTTGATACCAGCAAACTCGAGGATGCCGTACTGGATTTCATTAGTATAGTCACCAAACCGCCACCAAGTCTTGAACGGGCTGTGTGAGCCAGATAGCACGTACACGCGTGCGGTCTTGCCAGTGAGATGAGCTTCGACTCGCTTGGTTTGCTTGTTGAAATTAAAGGCAAAACCTGGCAACCAAGCGCGGTCAAATAGCCCTTTGAGGCTAGCTGGCATGGTGCACCACCAGTTTGGGTAGCCGATCACTAGGTGGTCGCACTCGGTGATAGCGTCTTGCAATTCGAGCAAATCTGGTTCCAGCTGCTGGATTTCCTTGTACCCCTTGTGCAAAATGGGGTCAAAGTTCATGTCGCCAATATTATAGCGCTTAACCTCATGCCCCGCATCTTCGGCTGCAGCTTGGTAATGATCTAGTAGTGCACCAGTAAAACTATCCGAATCAGGATTACCACATAGCACTACTATTTTTTTGGGTTCTTTCATATAAACGTATTGTACGTCACTATGGTGGTGTATCTATTTAGGCCTGTTGATTACAAATCGATGCCAGCATGATTTAAAAAAATCACCCGCACTTGGGTGATTGGCTTTTCTTTGCTGATTGTATTCTTTGGGGCGGTCTCCACTCATTGTTGCAGAGAATTCGATTTGCCTCAGCCTGTTGCGGAGCTTCAGCAAATAGGGACACGACATAGATGTGGTTAAGGTGAACTTTCCCAAGTGTGTCATCCACGTTCTTCCAGCGCGTAAGAATTTCTGCAGCCGCCAGTTTGCGCTCTTTGTTGTTTCCGTTTTTGAGAACCTTCAGGACTCTTCTCATTTCGATGTACTTCACGGCTCGTTCCCTTTCGCTTTCTTTCTATAATAAGGAATAGCAAAAGATTGTTGTGTCGTCAAATATTGAACATAGCAAAGGCCGGCCCTATGGGCCGGCCTTTTATACTTTTACTCACTTCCTAATGTAATTACTGACGAATGGTGCCGTTGGGATTAAACTGACCAGTTTGCTGGCCACCCATCATTCCAGCTAGCTTCTCTTTCATTTCGGGACTCATGACTTCCATAATTTCTGTTTTGTACTTGGGAAGTACTTTCATGGCGGCTGCCATTTGGTTATTGCCATTGCTTTTAAGTTCGGCTTGCATTTCGTTTGCGATCTTTTGGAACATTTCTGGTTTTTTCTCCATCATTTCCATGATCATTTGCTGTTGATCCTCTGGTACATTCTTCATCTGCGATTGAAGCACCTTCTTCATCGCCATATTCTTTAATTTTCCAAACATATGCGCATGATTCTACCATAGAAATAAAATGCGCACAGATGCGTACTAGTATGGACAAAACACAATTTATGTGGTAATTTTCGGCGATTAATTTAGACTATAATATGAACTTAACAAACAGCACTCGTATGTGGATGGATCGAAAGCCGGTACGGCTTGTTCTGTTAGCCCTGACTGTAGCTGCAATTTTGGCGGTAATTTATGGCCTTGGTGCTAGTGAAGCTGAAGAAGTCGCTGAAGCGTCTGTACCAGTGGTGACCGTGACAACTGCTACCCAGTATGCTGGTAACAGTACAATTAACTTAATCGGTACTGTTCGGGCTTTTTCTGAAGCCGCCGTAACCACCGAGACCGCCGGTCGGGTAACTGGTGTGCGAGTTGGTCTTGGAGATTCAGTTGCCGCCGGACAGATTATCGCTACTATCGAGAATGCCAGTCAGCAAGCCGCTGTACTACAAGCTGAGGGGTCATATGATGCTGCCCTGGCAAGTCTTGAACAGAGTCAGTTTGGAAACGCTCAGAGTCAAGTTGGGGTTGCGGAAGCCGAAACTCGCTTGAATGTCGCGCAAAATAGCGCTGTTTCGATCAGTAAAACTGCATATTCAACCGTCGAGGGAATTATATATAATAATATTGACCAGTTTTTCACAAACCCTGATGGCCAAGTACCTGGCGTACGATTACAGGGTCGCGGGTTCACTCAGGAGTTAAACAATACAAGAGTCGCGTACCAGACCGACCTCCCTGTTTGGAAGCAAAGAAGTACCGTTGTATCAAACACCAGTGATCTTGACGCCGAGTTGGTATACACAAGTCAGCAAGTTTCAGAAGCCCTTAACTATGTAAATATTTTTATAACTGTTTTACAGGGACAAGATTCTGGTGACCGTTATTCAACAACCGAGCTAGCAACTTTTGCAGCAACCTTCAATAGTCTGAGAAATAGTCTTATTCAATTGCAGTCGCAAATTGATTCGGCTCAGAATGGATTAACTAGCGCACGCGAAGGTATTGAGCGAGCAACGATTACTGTCACTGGTAGTACAAATTCAGCTGCCAATGCTCAAGTGAAACAAGCTCTAGGATCACTCCGTGCGGCACAAGCTAACCTTGCTAAAACAATCATCCGTACCCCTATTAGTGGAACGGTCAACTCACTTGATATTCGAACTGGTGACTTTGTGAACTCTTTTGCACAGGTTGCATTAGTCGCCAACAACAACGCACTAGAAATTATTACGTTTATTGGTGAAAACGACCGTGAAGTATTCGCCATTGGTGACACAGTTACTTTAGACGGACAGTACGATGGTACTGTGACTAGAATCGCTCCCGCTGTAAATGCGGGGACTGGTAAAACTGAGGTACGAATCGCCAGTGAATCACAAGACTTACAAAATGGTGACTCAGTCCGTGTCAACAAAGAGGTTGCTGGAGACACAATCAGTCAAGTTATTATTCCACTCAGTGCGGTTAAGTTTGCCTTGAACGACGGTTCTGTATTTGTAATCGAAGATAACAAATTAGTTGAACGACCTGTCACTCTAGGTACTGTCCGTGGTGGATCAGTCGAAATTCTTGACGGTCTGTCGATCACAGATGAATTTGTGGCAGACGCGCGCGGGCTAGTGGCTGCAACAGAGGTGGAAGTAATCCGATAGTTATGTGGGAATTCTTCATTCGGAACAACAAGTTCGCCTACCTATTTCTATTAGCGTTAATCGGTGTGGGGACATACAGCCTCATTTCTATCCCTAAAGAATCTGCGCCTGAGGTCATCATCCCGCTTGGGATAGTTAATACCGTTTTCCCTGGAGCACCAGCGGCAGATATTGAAACTCTGATAACCAACGAAATCGAGCGCGGCTTGACCAGTCTCGAGAATGTCAAGCAAATCACTTCGACTTCACGAGAAGGAGTGTCGAGTGTCAGTGTCGAGTTTGAAGCTGACGCTGACCTCGACGAATCGATCCAGTCACTGAAGGATCAAGTAGACACAATCAAGCAAGAGCTCCCAGCAGATGCTAATGAGCCGTTTGTGTCTGAGGTTAACTTTGTAGACCAACCGGTTTTGACTGTAGCCTTGGCCGCTGATCTGTCAGACCTAGCTTTTGCCGAATTAGGTAATGAAGTTGAGCGTGAGATCGAGCAAATCGCAGGAGTCTCCCGAGTAGAACTGCAGGGCGTGCGTGATCGCGAAATTACCATTTTGATTGACCAAACTGCGCTAGCGCAGTACGGCTTATCGCTAAACGAAATCACCAATGCGCTTCGCAGTGCGAACCAGACATTTCCAATTGGGCAAATAGTTAACGATGGCATTTCATTTAACGTAGCCTTTGAAGGTGACATCCCAAACGCCGAAGAGTTGCCCAATATCGCCATTGCAAGCCGCAGTGGTCAGCCGGTGTACATTCGTGACATTGCGATTGTCGAAAATGGCTTAGCTCCAGCCACCACCCTTTCTCGCCTAAGCGTCGGAGGTGAACCTTCGCGAAACTCGATTTCTTTCAACGTGTTCAAACAGTCTGGGGGTGACATTACACAAATTACCAGTGCGGTAAATGAGCGCGTCCAAGAGCTAACAGCCGCAGGCGAGCTTTTGGACGGGATTGAAACATCAGTCGTGCTTGATGCCGGTGATGATATTTTAAGCGACCTGATTCAACTTTCTACCTCAGGATTACAAACTGTCATCTTGGTGGTACTACTTCTAGTGATTGCGATTGGTTGGCGCGAAGGTCTGCTGGCGGGATTAGCCATTCCTCTGTCATTCCTATTTGGGTTTATTGGGTTGTACTTTTCTGGTAACACGATCAACTTCCTGAGTCTGTTTGCTCTGATTCTTGGTATCGGTATTTTAGTTGACTCGGCCATCGTGATGGTTGAGGGAATCAACCGCAAGATGAAGGACAATCCTGAAATCGACAAAAAACAGGCCGCTATAGAAACCATCAATGACTTCTCTATCCCGCTGATTGCCGGAACATTAACTACTGTTTCGATGTTTACCGGACTGTTTATTGTGACTGGTATTATTGGACAATTTATTTCTAGTATCCCCTTTACACTGATCTTCTTGCTGTTTGCATCGCTATTTGTTGCCCTGGCAATCTTGCCGTTATTTGCGACATCGTTTTTAAAGCGAACTAGTATGTCGCGGTTAGAGCAACAGCAAGTTGCGCAAGCAAGACGCTTGGAAAACTGGTACCGAGGAATCATCAGCCCGATTCTCAATAGTCCCGAGAAGCAGTACCGGTTCTTATCGACATTGTTCGCTGGCTTGGTATTCTCATTGTTCCTTGCAGTAAATCTCGTCGCTGGATTAGTCGCTGCACCACTAGTGTATGTAATGCTTTTGCAAACGTATCGTTGGCAAGCTACATTCGGCTGGAGTGCTTTTGTCCGGACCCTTGTCTGGGTACCACTGACCGTAGTGATTATCGGCGCTTCCTACTTTGGTACTAACAAAGTCTTCCCAGTTATTAATCCGGTACAGGTAGAATTCTTTGAGCAATCTGATGTCGACTTTGTCGTAGTTGAAATTGAAAATCCTGAAGGCACAACCAAAGAAACCACTGATATCGGAGCTCGTCGGGTTGAAGATATTTTATATGGTCTAGATTATATTGAATCTTTTACAGTAACGGTGGGTTCAGGTAGTCAGTTTGGTAATGGTGGTAGTGGTGAAAAGTTTGCCAATATGTTCGTCTCACTGTCTGATGAGCGAACGCTCGACAGTACAGCCGTAGTTGAAGACATGCGTACACAAATGGCGCCACTGCGAGACCTGAAGATCAGCGTTAACCAACCAACCAACGGCCCACCAACTGGCGCCGCCATTGTGGTGAAATTCCTCGGTGATGATTTAGCCGAGATTACAGAGCTCGCTAATCGTGCGTTTCTTGTATTGCAGTCGATTCCGAACACAGTTAACGTCGAAACTAGTACCAACAACAACAGTACAGAGTTTGTACTCGAACTAGATCGTGACAAAGCGGCTTCACTAGGACTATCACCTACCCAGGTGTCACAAATTGCCCGCACTGCTGTGTTTGGGACCGAAGCCACAACCCTAACGACTTTGACCGAGGATATTGCCGTGGTGGTCAAGCTCAACGTAGCCAACTCAGACGCCATCAACGCAGAAAACGCTGACAATATCTCGATCGATTCATTACAGCAAATCCTGATCCCGACGCAGTCTGGTACGATTCCATTGTCTGAATTGGTAACCATATCATTACGTGAATCCAGCTCAGTCATAAATCACGAAGGTGGTAAACGAGTGGTCTCACTGTCAGCTGATGTATCTGCCGCTGGTAATGCACGAGAAGTCCAGGCGCAAGTATTGGCTGCCATCAATGACCAGCTCGATGTTCCAGATGATGTCGAGATCAGTACCGGTGGTGGTGAGTCAGAGGACTCCAACCAAGCCTTTGCAGAAATACTACTAGCGCTCGTAGTTGGTGTTACGTTAATGGTTGGTGTGCTGACATTACAGTTTAATTCTTACCTACACACTCGTTACGTCCTATCGATTCTGCCGTACTCATTGATTGGTATCTTTATCGGTTTGGCGCTAACTATGAACCCGCTCTCCTTCCCTTCTATCATGGGCTTCATCGCACTGTCTGGAATTGTGGTTAATAATTCAATTCTCTTGATAGATATGATGAATCAAATCAGACGCAACAAACCCGAGCAACCTATCAAAGAAGTCGTGCTTGACGCCGCCGGTAACCGTCTGCGACCCATCCTACTCACTACGGCTACTACAGTAATTGGTATGGTGCCGCTTACCTACGCTGGTGACCTCTGGGCGCCACTGGCCTACGCGGTGATGTTCGGACTAGTATTCTCAGTGGTGATTACCCTGATCCTAATTCCAATCTTATACTCACGAAATCCAGGTACAATTGAGTCTTAAGTAGAGATAATAAATCCGCTCAGTTGAGCGGCTTTTATTATGACTGTCCTTCTAAGCCGATGTACTATCTTTTCTTGATTTTAGATATGCCATGACACCGTTAACTGAGCCAACGGCTAGCACCAGCACTGCCACGTAACCAAGGGCAAACTGAACGATTGTGTAGGCTGTCACCCCTTGTAGGGCGAGCGCCATCATAATCCCAAGCGTATACCAGCTACCAGCCTGCAGACCAGGGCCAAATGTACTAGGCATAATCCGGGCAGTCATGAGCGTTGCATTACCAAACAGTACTGCAAGCACCAGCCATTGCGCCCACATAAACGTCGTTATTCCCGCTAGTCCAAGTGTCAGGACAGCTGGTGCGTGTAGGGCGATTGTCGTGAGTAGAATACCAACCATTGCGACTCGTAATACTATATAAACAATACCCATCATACGGCGCTCGGTTTCGTCGATAGTACCGTCAGCGATGGCAGCAAAGAAATTAGTAATAGCTAAGGTCGAAGATCCGACCCCTAATGAAATAAATATAGACTGGAAAACTCCAGCGAGTAATGTGATAACTGTCATAGGTATATGATAGCAAACGAAAATACCTTTTATATAAATTAACAGCCCTGAACGTGCACAATATATTGTAAGCATATTAACCATAACCTGTGATCTATTACCAAGTGAATATCCTACTCGTGATACAGTGGGTCAATGAATAAAAGTGGATTTGAGCACCTTGAAAGCATTTACCGAAATTACGATATACGCGGTAAGTATCCAGAACAAATTACAGCTGATGAAGTCAAGAAGATTGGATTAGCGATCGCTGCACACTTCAAATGTAAAAAAGCCGCAGTCGGTCGCGACATTCGTCCGTCTTCTCCAATCTTACAAGCGGCACTAATCGAAGGTCTTACACAAGCCGGTTGCGATGTGATTGACCTGGGTGAAGTTACTACACCAATGACATATTTTGTGTGTGGCACCACCGATGTCGACGCGACAATTATGGTGACGGCCTCACACATGCCTTCAGAGTACAATGGACTTAAAATTGCCGTAGAGGATGCAAAACCCGTGGACGCAGCCACGTTGAAAGTACTAGAAAAAATAGTCGGAGAAAATGTATATTCACATAGTGAAAAGTTTGGTGTCGTAAAAACTGAATCACCACTGGCAAAGTGGCGCGAAAAGTTTTTACAAGCCCATAGTTTTGAAAATAAAAAGCTAAAAATAGTCATTGACCCCGCGAACATGATTGGTGGTTTGGAGATTGATACATTCAAACAATTTGAACCCTGGCTTGAAGTGTTCACAATTTACGATGAATTTGATCATACAACACCACATCACGAAGCAAATCCAATTAAACCAGAAACACTTGTTGATCTAGGAAAAGCAGTAATTCAGTATGAGGCTGATTTAGGAATTGCATTTGACGGAGATGCAGACAGAGTTGGGTTCGTCGATGAAAAAGGGGTTTTTGTGCCAGCAGATCTAGCTGGTGCACTCATAGCACAACAATTATTGCAAAAAAAGACTGGAGCTATCATTGTCTACGACCTTCGCTCTTCTAATGCCCTACCAGAATTGGTTTCAAAAGCTTCTGGTACGCCAGTAGAGTGGAAAGTAGGTCATACGAATATGCGCACCAAAATGCGTGAACTAGAGGCCGAGATGGGCATAGAACTAGCTGGTCATTACTTTTTTAAAGATGCATCTTATTCTGAAGGTGGACCATTACCGGCCTTACTACTACTTGAGATGCTACACGAGTCAGACCAACCACTGTCAGCTCTCATTAAGTCTATCAATCCATACCACCACAGTGGTGAGATAAATTCCACTATCACCAAATCTATAGACGCAATATACAACGAACTCAAAGTTGCCTTCCCGACTGCTCAGATTTCAGACCTAGATGGATTAAAATTTGTGTTCACTGATTGGTGGTTCAGTGTGCGTCCATCAGCCAATGATCCTGTCCTGCGTCTCAATTTAGAGGCTACAACTAGACAGCACATGGAAGACAGACTGAAAGAAGTTCTACAAATCATTAGAACATAATTACTTAGAACACTCTTTAGATAACAGATCAAGTTTGTCTACAAAATTTGTAAGGCAACGAAAAAGTAGATTGCGAGACTTGATACATCACGAATCACTGTAGCCAGTGGGCCAGACGCTAGCGCCGGGTCCTTGCCAGCTTTATCAAACACCCATGGCAGTATCAGCGCTACAATCACACTGAAATACACAGTTAGTAGTACAGATATCGCGAGGATAAGCGTGATGGCAAGCTTGCCCAACCAAAGCCAAGATATAATACCGATTAGCCCAGACAGTATCGCTCCAACAAAGGTAGCAATGACGAGCTCTTTACCAAGCCGTTTGAGGATTGATGTGCGTTGCTGGGTCGCGAGTGACCGCACAAATACCATTTGTGTTTGTGATCCCACAGAGTCTGCAATGTACACAATCGCCGGTATAAAGGCAGCGAGTACCAGCTCGCTCTCCATGGCGTAGGAATATTTTTCAACCACCCATGCGGCGAGAATCCCGCCTCCCAGGCCAATCACTAGCCAGGGCATTCGACTGGTGAGATGTTGCCACATAGTAAATTGTGATAATCGTTCATTGGCAGAGACATTAATACCGGCATATTTCAATATATCTTCATTGTGTTCATCACGTAGCGTTCGCAAAATAACGTCAGAAGTCACTACCCCAATAAATTCCTCATTCATTGATAGAACTGGTACAGCTTTGATATTTTGAGCCAGTGCAAGCTGTGCGACATTCTCTTGGTCGGTATTCTGGTGCACATAAGCAACATTACGAATCATAATATTTGCTATTAGTGTTTTTGGCTTAGCTATGAGCAACTCATGCAAAGACACAACCCCAACCAGGTGAGTACTATCGACTATATAAATATAGTCGATAGTGTCGTATGTATCACTAAAAGACTGCAGCTGTGTAAGTGTATCTGCGACGCTCGACTCGGAAGTTGTTTTTGGTACCGCTGTGGTAGCCAACTTTCCTGCTGTTTCTGGCTCTTGTTGATTCACACCAATATTAAAGCATTACATACACCAAAGTGTGTACTTGCCGTGCACAGTGTACCTGTACTTGATAGATAGCCTAACAGCTCAATG
>Ga0306900_1000510_pt1 | contig 16726 bp, 14 predicted proteins | sample AntRauMFilla3765_FD_190416 | JGI IMG/M metagenome (GOLD analysis project Ga0306900, IMG submission 190416) | Saline lake microbial communities from Rauer Islands, Antarctica - Metagenome Filla 3 #765 (v2) (version 2) | ecosystem: Environmental > Aquatic > Non-marine Saline and Alkaline > Saline ... | reverse complement strand
CCCTGCTGGAACGGGTTGGCGTTCGGGATCCGCTCACCGTGGACCGTGATCCAGTGACCGTAGTCCCACCACGATTGGACACCGTAGGCACCCTCGGGGTAGTCGAAGTCACCGTTGTCAGGGCGGTCATAGGTACCATAGTGTTCCATGGCGTTGTCAGCACCGCCGAGTTCACCGGGTTGGGGTGTCTCACTACTCATCCACTCCAGGCTGTCCTGCCACTGGGTGACGCCGCCAGGTCCGTTTCGGTCGGCCGTGGCCCATGCCGACCCCGCGAAGGGAACCAACAGCGGTGCGGTTACGACGAGCAGCACTGCCACTGCAACCATCACCTGCCAGCCTTTGAGGCTCTGTATCGATGTCTGCAGCGATTCTCCGGTGGCCGCCACATCCAGATAGCCGAACACCTGACCGACAAAGATTGCCGTGAACACCGCAACGACGACTGCGAGGTAGTAGTTGAACCGCACCTGTGTGAACGCGGCTGACGTGATGAATGCCGCCCAGACGATGAGATACAGCTCCGCCGCATCGTACCGGTGGCGCAGCGTTGCACCGACAAGAATGCCGGACGCAATGAGCAGCCCGATGATCTGCCAACTGGTGCCGAACACTCCGGCGATCGTTTCGAACACAGGTGTGGCGAGATAGATCAGCCCAATGATGGCAAGGGAGCCGACAACGTAGCCCGTGTCCCTGATATCGTCGCTCCGGATGAGCGGGCGAGCCAGTACGACGATTGCCGCGATGACGGCAGTGAAGAAGGCGAGCCCGTACTCGGTGTAGATGAAATTGAAAGCAGACTGTCGAGCGAGTGGAGGTGCTGCCTCGCCGACGGTCTGAGCGGTTGCACTGGCACTGAATCCAACTCGGGAGACTAGCGACGAAGAAAGACTCTGAACAAAACTGGAGAACAGACCGGTCAAAACAGCCAGAATACCACCGACTGCAACCGGATACAACGAGGTGTCGATCTCGCGTGCTTCCCAGACTCGAGCGAGGATTCCGAGAAAGACACACCCGAAAGCAACACCGAGCGGAAGAATCACGTGAAGGAGAGAATTGCTTGTTGCACTCCCGATCGTGAACTGGTCAAGCGGAACGAACATCAGTAATCCGGTGACAGTCATCGACACCGCACCGACGAACGCGATCGGCTCCGGGCTCGACCCGTGGTAGACATCGCTTGTGAGTTTGACCGCGAAGAAGATTCCCGTAAATCCGACCAGGAGAACACCCGGCGGCCACGCCCACATATAGAGGGCGGCCGCAACGCCGGCTGCCACCGAGTAGGCCAGTGGTCGACGGAGCGCATCGAGATCTCGATCAGCAATTAGTTCCCAAACAGGCTGCTCTCGCTGGGCGACCGAAAGTGCGACAACGAAGCCCAGTACACCGAGCGTCTGGAAGAAGACTTCGGCCGCATGGTGGTCGTAGAATCCGACCAGCGAGTAGTTGAGGATCGTTCCTGGAAGCAGTGCGAAGACCGCGATTCCGGCAAGAGCAGGACCACGGCCAGCGAACCGTGCGGCGATGTAGTAGGCCGGAACGGCAGCCGCTGCGGTAAATACGGGGGCCGCAATGAGCATGATCAGTCCGGCGTACTCTCCCGATGGATTACCGAAACTCGTCAGGAGGATGAACCCGGAGACGATCTGGTCATAGAGGGTCCCGAACTGGGGAGAAGTCGTCCCCGATGGATAGTTGGTCAGCGGATCGAACGGCATCGTCCAGGGGAAGTTGTCCAGGAGATACGATGTCTGTCGGAAATGATACCACGGGTCGTTTCCGCGGAACGTAACGCCCCCGTTAGTTTGGAAGTTCTCCAGCGCGCGTAGGCGAGTAGCCAACATGATCACCATCAGCACAATGAGAACAGGGATGTGATAGGCCCGTTCCAGAAGGGTGCGTGCCGGGTTGTCCGACTCGGTGAGTCGTTCGACACGCTCGGTCAGTTCGTCATACATTGGTTCGACACTGTTTCAAACAATCAATAAGCCTTGTGAAAGAACGCGCCGAGTTGGCTTATATTACCGGACCAGCCACCCATCCATGACTCAAATGAAGAATATAATGTAGCAAAACATTGAGTAGGTATGGAGAAATTACTCAATTTTCATTGCCAAATTCACCTGCTGTATCTACTACCATCCGCGTCAGAAACAACCGGCATTTCTGAGGGACATTTATAACTATGGACTGTAGAGCGATTACTAGTGATGAGTATCCTACTGACAGGTGCCGATGGCTACCTCGGTTGGCCAACAGCACTGCGACTGGCTGATCGTCTCGACGAACGCATTGTTTGTGTCGACAACTTCGCACGACGCGAGTGGGTCGCAGAGTCCGGCAGCGTCTCAGCGACGCGGATCGAAGAGCCACGCGAGCGGTTCGAATCGGTCGACAACCTGAGTCTCATCGAAGGCGACCTCGCGGACCGGGATTTCGTCCTTCAGCTGCTCGAAACGCACGAGCCTGACACCGTGCTCCACGCAGCCGCACAGCCGAGTGCGCCCTACTCGTCGATCAACGGCGAGCGTGCGCTGTACACCCAGCGCAACAATATCTCGATGAACCTGAATCTTCTCCACGGGCTCGACGAGTGCGGGCTCGACGAAACCCATTTTATCGAAACGACGACTACCGGGATCTACGGCGCACCCCACTTCCCGATTCCGGAGGGTGGACTATCGGTCGACCGCGAGGGCGGCAGCGACGATGTGCCGTTCCCGGCTATGGGCGGGAGCTGGTACCACCAGACGAAGTCGTTCGATGCAGCGAATATGCGGCTCGCCGACTCACAGTTCGAGTTCCCGATGAGCGAGATTCGCACCGCAATCGTCTACGGAACGGAAACCGACGAAACCCGCGCCCATGACAGTCCAACCCGGTTCGACTTCGACTACTACTTCGGTACCGTCGTCAACCGCTTCTGCGCGCAGGCGGTTGCTGGCTACCCGATCACCGTCTACGGCAAGGGCGAACAGCGGAAACCGATGGTGAGTCTTGAAGACACCGTCGAGAGTCTCGTCCGGCTCGTCGAGGAGGGCCACTCCGGCGACGGCGAAATCGACATCTACAATCAGGTGACCCGACCCGTGGCGATCGTCGACCTCGCCGAAACGATCGCCAAGGTCGGCGAAGAGTTCGATCTCGATACCGAAGTGAAACACTACGAGAACCCGCGCAACGAGGACGAAGAGCACAAAATGGAAATGGAAAACGAGGCGTTCCTCGACCTCGTTGGCGGGCAGCGACAGGAACTAGAGGCGGGCATCCGTGATGTTCTCGGTACACTCGTCGAGGAGCGCGACCGGATCGCTGCCCACGAAGATCGGTTCCTCCCCGGTGTGTTGATCGACGACTAACTCGGCAGAGGCTAATCCCGAGACGAGCCTGCCGTCCTCGTATTTCCTAAACCTACTATCGGCGATTCGAATTAGGCTGTATGAAAGTCTCCGTCGTCGTCCCGACGTGCTCGCTTGATCGATATCCAGATTTTTGTGATTGTGTCGACGCGCTGCTGGCGTAGACGTACGATGACGTCGTGATCGTCGACTGTAACGAGACGGTCTACGAACGCGTGTGTGAGGACTCACGGCGACGAGGAAAGCGTCATCAGTTATCTGAGTCACGACGAGGCGGGCCCGTTCAGCCGCGCCAACATGGGCGCGATCCAGTCGTCGGGAGAGGTCGTCGCGCTGATCGACGACGATGCTGTACCGGATGAAGACTGGGTCAAACAGCTCGTCGATACCTACGGACGACACGACGCAGTTGCAGTCGGCGGCTGAATGACGGCTGACTGGGTCGCCGGAAAAGCTGAGTACATTCCTGAAGAATTTTACTTTTTGATCGGTGTAACACACCGTGGCTTCCCGACCAAGGAACGCGAGGTCAGAAACACATTCGGGCAAACCTCTCGTTCAAGCGGGAAGCGTTCCTGAAGCTAGGCGGCATCAAACTCGGGAGGGGGATCGACCCATCGAGCGTGCAGGGTCGAGAGACCGAGTTCTGTGCCCGGCTCGGTCGGACCTACGGAGAGGGCGTCGTCTACACACCCGATGCAGTTGTCAGTCACAAGATCTACAAATACCGAACAGAGCCGAGATGGCTGGTCGAACGTGCTTCTGGCAGGGGTACTCAAGCGGGCAATGGAGACACTTGTCCCGGAATCCTCCGACGAAGAGTCCGAACAGCTCCGTCGTCTCCTCCTACGGTACATCCCTCGTCGCGTCTAGAACCTCCTCGTCTCGCCAAGTGAAACGCGAGCCAAACAGCTAGTGACGCTATTCGTGTTGTTGGCAGCGACTGGGATCGGCTATCTGTACGGGATACTCCGCTGGCGGTAATCCGTATCGACCAATGAGTTAATTACAGTCGAAAGCACAGTCACAGTATGGCTGACAGACATGTGAGCGTCGCCGAACCGATACTCGGTGACGCCGAACGCGAGAACGTCGAGCAGGTGCTCGACTCCGGGCGATTTCTCCAAGGGCCCATGGTCGAGGAGTTCGAGTCGAAGTGGGCCGACTACGTCGGCACCGATCATGCGATCGCCGTTTCCAACGGGACAACCGCAATACAGCTCGTTCTCAAAGCACTCGGCTTGGAGCCCGGAGAGGAGGTCATCGTCCCCTCGCTCACCTTCGGGTCGACCGCGACAGCAGTCGTCCATCAAGCGGGTGTGCCGGTGTTTGCCGATATTGACCGTGAGCTCTACACGCTCGACCATACAGATCTCGAACGGTGTCTGAGCGACGAAACGTTCGCTATTATGCCGGTCCACTTGTACGGCCATCCAGCCGAAATGGATGAAATACGTGATTTCGCGGATGAGCATGAGCTGTATGTCATTGAGGACGCAGCACAGGCCCATGGTGCATCGTACAAGAACCAGAAAGTCGGCTCGATCGGCGATGTGGGCTGTTTCTCGTTTTATGCAACCAAGAATATCACGACCGGAGAGGGTGGGATCGTGACCACCGATGACGACGAGATCGCCATGGAGCTCCGGACGCTCAGGAGCCACGGGATGGCCAACCGCGACGAGCATGTGACACTCGGATATAACTACCGGATGAGTGACCTCAACGGTGCGATCGGTACGGCACAGGTCGACAGGCTCGACGGCTTCAACGAGCGGCGACGCGAGATCAGTGAACGCCTCGCGGCCGAACTCGGTAATCTCGACTGGCTCAAACCCGCAACAGTACGCGACTACGTCGACCATGCATACTTTTGGGCCCCATTTGAAGTTCAGGAGGACGAGATCGGACTGACCGGAAAGGAGGTGTGGGCCGAACTCCGGGAGAGTGGCGTCGAGACCAGACACAGGTACAACGTGCCACTATACGACCAGCCAGTGTTTGCCGACCACCGAGGGTTCAACTCGGAGTTTCCCTGGAGTGTCAATCCCAACGACCACGACTACGATCTATCGCTGCCGAACGTCGAGGAGGTCGTCGGCAACATGATCGGACTACCGAACCACCCGAACCTCACTGACGGAGATGTTTCATACGTTATCGAGACTGTGAAATCGTTCGGCCAGCGAAACTAACGTCACAATCGATATATACCTCTGTTAATAACTGACCGACAGAATGCGAGTATTAGTAACGGGTGGAGCGGGCTATATTGGTAACTACGTTGTCGAGGAAGTACTCGAAAACGGACACGATGTCCGAGTTCTCGATTCGATGCTCTGGGGTGATGGTGCTCTCGATCCTTTTGTGGACCACGAACGGCTTGAGATACGCGAGGGGGACATCCGCCATATAGAGGACCTATCGTACGCAATGGAAGGCTGTGACGCCGTTATTCACCTCGCAGGGATCGTGGGTGATCCTGCATGTGGCGTCAACGAACAAGCAACGCAGGCAGTCAACGTTGAGGCGACGAAGTCACTTGTTGAAGTGTGTAAACTGCACGACATCCAGCGTCTCGTCTTTGCGTCAACCTGTTCGGTCTACGGCGCAAGCGAATTGATGGAGCTCAACGAAGGATCGTTCTTGAATCCATTGTCATTGTATGCGGAATCAAAGATCGACTCCGAGGAGATCATTCTCCACGAGACACACGACATGTTTTCTGACAACGAAATCTCACCGACCATCTTGCGACTCGGAACGATATTCGGCTGGTCGCGTCGAATGCGGTTCGATCTCGTGGTCAATATCCTCACGGCAAAGGCGGTACTCGAAGGCGATATCCCCGTCTACGGCGGCGAACAGTATCGTCCACTCGTTCACGTCCACGATGCTGCGCGTGCGTTCGCAGACGTTCTTGAAGCACCAGACGAAAAGGTCGAACATCAGATATTCAATGTCGGCGATAATGACCTCAACTATCAAATAAAGAAGGTCGGTCGGCTCGTCGAAGAGAACGTTGAAGATGCGGAGGTTCGATTCGTCGAACATAAGGAAGACGAACGGACCTATCGTGTGAGTTTCGATAAAATCAACCACATCCTCGGCTGGGAGGCGAAATACGATATCGTCGATGGTGTCGAAGAAATTAAAACGTGGATGGACGAGGAAGACATAACGGACTACGGAAAGGACGACTTTCGGAACTCCGAATATTCGTATATGTAATCACTCGTAACCAGCTAGCTTTGGTCGTCGTTTTGTACTCCCATCTGGATACCGAACAGTCCAGTCTGGCACATCGCTGTCGACGTACGACATCGCCGCAACCACTGCTCCCTCACCTATTTGCGTATCCGGCATAATCACCGAATTCGAGCCGACGAACGCTTCGTCTCCAATCACTATGGTCCCGCGGACGGTATCCTTCTGTTCGACAGGTATTCGAGAGCTCATATGAGAGGTGACTTCCGGATATCCAGTTACAAGTACACAATTGTATGTGACGACTGCGTTGTTTCCTATTACCAGTGACCCACCACCGATCACACGAGAACCTGAATGAATACACGAATTGTCACCTATTTTTGTCTTTTTACCTGCATTCAGTAGCACAAAATCATCAATTCCTATATTTTTACCAGTCTCCAAGTTTTTCTCGTTCACGATCTTAGACATTTCTCCAATGAAACTTTTCCTATCGTCTGACATAGTCGGGATTGATTCACTACGAACATGATTGTTGTGTCTTCTCAAAAAGGAAAACATAATACACTACCCAGAGGTATCCACATTATATGGAGGTTTCAGTCGTCATCTGTACATATCCTATCGAAAGATACGATGCCTTCTGTGATGCTGTCGATAGTATACTTTCCCAGACGTACGACCCCGTTGAACTCGTCGTGGTCGTCGACTCAAACGACGAGATCTACGAGAAGGCAGTCGATAAGTATGGCAACCGAGATAATGTTGTGATACACAATAACAAAGAGAACGTCGGCAACCTAGAAAGCGTTAATAAGGGAGTAGAGATCGCGACAGGAGATATTATCGCAAATATTGATGACGATGCGACAGCAGATGAAAACTGGGTTTCGGAGCTCGTCTCAATGTATGAGGAAGAGGATGCACTCGCAGTTGGAGGACGGATAGAACCTGATTGGGTCGCAGGTGAGGCGAAACATATACCAGAAGAATTCTACTGGCTCATCGGTGCAACGCACCGTGGATTCAGGAAGGATGCCGGTACAGTACGTAACACCTTCGGATCGAATCTGTCATTCAGGCGCGAGGTCTTTCTTGAGCTGGGTGGATTCAAAACCGAAATCGGCGATGAAGACCGCGACAGGAAGCTACAGGGTGGCGAAACCGAACTTTGTGCGAGGCTCCACGAAGAGTACGGCGAACGCCTCTACTACAATCCTGATGCTCTCGTCTTTCACAAAATATTTGATTACAGAACAAAGCGGAAATGGCTCGTCAAACGCGCTTTCTGGCAAGGGTTTTCGAAACGTGGGATGGAGGTACTTGTACCCGAATCAAGCAGCGAAGAATGGGGATTTCTTTCCGACCTCCTCTTACGGTTCATCCCATCACGGTTCAAGAATATAGTGTGTCAACCAGCTCGATACAAGATTGATCAGTTTGCTATGCTGTTCGTCCTCACAACGGCAGTCGGACTAGGATATCTATACGGTATAATTAAATGGTAGAGAGTGACGGTCGTATGAAAACACGAGTATTATGGTTTCGACCTGCCCGCTGGAAAAAGGTAAGCGTTCGCCGGGAGCGGATCAGTGAGAAACTCGAGTTACGTGGAGTAGACATAGAGTTAGTTGGGGCGACCTTTTCCAACTTTTTGACATACTGGGCGAAAGCAACGAAAGGAGAGTACGATGTTATAATCGGTAACGTTCGTCTCGGCATGTACGGAGGGTATCTAGTGGCACGTGCATCCTGCACACCCTTCATAGGCGACGTATCCGATCCACTCACAGATATAGATCAGTTACCCAAGCCACTGTATCTCGCTTTGGGCCGATATGAGAAGTTCGTGCTTCGACATGCCGATGGGAACGTGTTCCTCCCAGAAACTATCAAAGGTATGGAAAAATCCGGTATCGACGGTAAGATTGCGGGCAACGCCGTCGACTTCGAAATGTTCTCGGACCCTGCCGCGGAGGCGATCGAGGAAGCCGGTGAGATCCTACGCAGTGAGGGTGTGTCTCTTGATGATCCAATAGCGATCTACCTCGGCTCCATGCCCGAACAGCAACATTTCGAAGAGATAATCGAAGCCGCCCGCATCACCGAAGATTGGCAGTTCGTTGTCGTAGGAGAGGGCCCGATGGAAGAGGTGGTCACCAATGCTGCAACAGAGATAGATAACCTGTATTTCCCAGGCTCTTTCGACTACGAACTCATGCCCGGTTTTTTACACCACGCTAACGCCGGTTTCTGTCTCGAACACGTCGAGAGACCGCTGAAAATATCCGAGTATGGCGCAGTAAGTCTCCCAACTCTGGGAGCATACGGGAAACTCGAAGCGGAGTTTTCGGAAGATGAAATATACTTTATCCAACCAGAGTCCAGCGAGATATCTGCGGTTCTTGGGAGGATACGTGACAACCCGAACGAAGCCGAAGAGCGCGCTCAAAAGCTACGGGAACACGCAAAGCAGTATTCTTGGAAGGAAGTAGCTTCGATATATTATGACATAATTGCATCAGTTAGTGATGAATAAAAATATTCTAATTATATTGTATTAATGAAATTACATATACATGGAGTGAAGATAAAAATTAAACCTAGTTATATTTAAATTAATATGTCCTGGATTTAAACCATTAAATAATAACATTTCAGGTTGGGTGAAATTGACGCACATTAGCTGGTTTAATATAGTAACAGAATTATGCAGACGGTAATGGTCGACATAGCGTTCTTTGGAAGCCATCCGCTCGGCGAAGAGTGTCTCAAAATACTCAACGAGTCGACGGACGTAAATGTAAACGTAGTAGTGACGTATCCCAAAAACAATGACTCTTGGTGGGATGGCTCAGTTCATCATCTCGCAAAAGAATTCGGATACCCGGTACTTGTTACTGAGGACGAAAAAGAAGTGTTAGAGTACGAGATAGACTACATACTAAGTGTCTACTACCCAAATGTACTCGGCAAAGAACTTCTCCAACACCCAAAAGAAGGATGTTTGAACCTGCACCAAGCCGAGCTCCCACGGTACCAGGGCTCTAATGTCTTCTCACACTCCATTATCAACGCTCGTGAAGACAACTACTGGAAACACGGGACGACATTACACTTCATGGCAGAGGAGGTAGATGCAGGCGACATAGTTTCGCGGGGCTTCGTCGACATAACAGAGGAAGACACTGCTCGGTCACTGTACGAGAAAACACGGGAAGAGTCTATCCGACTCTTCGAAGAGATGCTACCCAAAATAATCACAGGTGAAGTACATGAAATGCGGACACCGCAGTCAGCGTTTGACGGTCCGAAGTATTTCTATTACAAATCTAGTCTAAACGGTGAAAAAGAGATTGCACTTGACGAACTCGCCGATCCGGAAGACGAACTTGCAGTCTACGACAAGATACGCGCTCTCGATTTTCCTCCATTCAAACCAGCATACACCAAGATCGGCGGACATGAGATCCATCTGACGAAGTCATCGTACGAAGAGTTTGATGATCTGTTTAGAAATAAAAGCGATCTGTTCTGAGAATCAGTCTACGTAGATTACGTTCCCTTCTGCCGACGATTCTTCACAGAGTTCGAGTAGTTCGACTGTTTCAGCACCAACTGTTCCTGGTGCCCGAAGTCCACCACCGGTCTTACACGCCTCGATAAACTCGGAGACTTCGACCTTGAGCGGTTCTTCGTTGTCGGTCTCATAGACCTGTTTACCCTCGCTTTGGGCCCGTAGATCGCCATGGTCGTTCGTTACCCTACTGTCGTACATCTCGACGACGTTGTCTTCGAGGTAGTCAATGTACGCCGCCTTTTCGGTACCGACGACGGTTAAGTCACGCCGCTTGCCGTGGACAGGCACCTGCCACGATTCATTAATGACGCTTGTCGAATCTCCGTAGTCGAGGACGATGGTCGCCGTCTCGTCGACATCGTCACGGATGAAACTATCGAGATTACAGTAGACCGACTGAGGGTTAGCATCGAGAAGGTAGTTCGAGATGTCTATATCGTGAACGGCGAGCGAATAGAGCGCACCAGCGGTTGCACGCGGTACGCGGAACGAGAACCGAGACGTGTTGAGATACTTTATTTTACCGAGTTCACCACGGTCGATTCGTTGTTTCAGATCGCTCAGGGCGGGATGGTACCTGAAGATATGGCCGACTCCGAGAACTGCGTCTTCGGTGCGGGCAGTCTCGACTATTTCCCATGCATCGCTGCTGTCGAGTGCAAGCGGCTTCTCGACGAGACAGTCGACGCCGTTTTTTAGGAGATGGGTTGTGAGCTCGTGGTGTGTCGGAGACGGCGTCGCGACGGTGACGGCGTCAACGCCCATCGACGGGAGTTCGGTGTAGTCCGTGGTATACTCGACGCCGTACGACGAGGCGAGGTCGGTGACCCGATCTTCGTCGACATCACAGAAGACCGCCGAGTCGAGTATCCCTTCCTCGACGAGTTCCGTGGCAACACGTGCATGGTTCGATCCCCAGTAGCCCGTCCCGATAACACCGTATTTCATGCGTAGTACTCCTGGATTAGCTCACAGACATAGTCCACTTCGGCTTCGGTGATCCGCGGATGTATTGGTAAAGAGACAATCCTCTCAGAGAGCTGCTCGGCGAATTTGACGGTCGTCTCACCGACACGGTCAACGATGGCAGGATGCTTGTGTGCGGGCGTCGGGTAGTGGATTCCCGTGTCGACGCCGTTCTCCTCGAGATAGTCGCAGAGGTGTTCTCGGTCAGGGACTTGAACGACGTAGAGGTGATAGACATGCCGGTTGGCGTCGTCTTCGTTAGGTACGACGACCTCCTCGATATCGGCCAGCTGCTCGTCGTAGATACGCGCTGCGCGTCGTCGTCCGTCGTTCCATTCTTCGATGCGTTTCAACTGTTTCCTACCGACTGCAGCGAGGACTTCGCTCATCCGATGGTTGAGCCCCAAGTAGCGGTGTGTACCCTTATCGTCGCGCCCGTGATTGCGGAACGCGCGTGCGCGCTTTGCGACAGCGGCATCATCGGTCACAAGCATGCCGCCGTCGCCCGCGACAGTCATGTTCTTCGAGGGGTAGAAACTGAACGCACCGACATCCGCGAGGCTTCCTGCCTTGTCACCGTCACGATCCGCGAAGTGCGCTTGACACGAGTCGGAGACGACGCTCAGGTCATACCTGTCGGCGATCTCAACGACACGGTCCATCTCAGCCATCTGTCCATAAATATGGACGGGAATTACCGCTTTGGCGTCACTCGACGCGGACACTTTCTGTTCGAGTTCGTCGGAATCGATCGTGTATGTGTCGTGGTCGACATCAACGAAGACAGGATTCGCGCCGAGCGAAAGGATGGGACTGACCGACGCAAAGTACGTATGTGCGGGAACGAAGACATCATCACCCTCGCCAACGCCGAGCGATTTTAATCCGAGGAGTATAGCAGAGGTTCCACTGTTGACGCCGACAGCGTGGTCGACATCACACTGTTCGGCGAACTCCGCCTCGAAGTTCTCGACCTCTGGACCCTTGACGTATCTGCCACCATTCAGGACATCTTCGACAGACTCCACCATCTCGTCGTTCATGTAAATATCGGTAAACGGAACCTCATCAACCATACAGGTGATTCAGATTTACATTGTATGTAGGTTGCGATAACTGTGCGAAACAATTAAAAACCGAACCGATAGAGATGACGTGTGAACGCGGGGGACCGAAAACCGAATATACTTTTTATTGTCTGGGACGCATGTAGGTATAGCTACGCGAAGGAACACGCATCATTCCTGAATGAGCTCGCAGCGTCGAACATCTCGTTTGAGAACGCCATCGCGCCATCACCATGGTCGCTCCCGTCACACGCCTCAATCTTCACCGGCAAGTATCCACACGAACACGGGAGCAACCGCTTCGGGGACTCGATTGAGACACCCCTTGTTCGTGAACTCTCTGACCGTAACTACACGACGTATGGCGTTTCAGCGAACGGTTTCGCCAGCCAGCGTACCGGGTTCGACGAGGATTTCGACGAGTTCCGATACACTGGAGGGCGAGACAAATATGTTGACGGAATGGATGTTTCGGGAACGGCACAACGAATTCTCAACCAAGACGGCGGTACGCTCGGTGACGCACTTACGAAGATTCTCCGTAGGATACCGCGTCAGGATCAGCGAGTCAAAAGCCTGGCCAATCTCGCCACAGTCGGCTTGGGAGAGTTAGCGACGAAATTCAAGGGACTTCAACGTATACCATACCCCGCCTTCGCGCCAACAAGTGACTACTCATATACACCGAATACGAACACCCGTGCCATACAGTCAATGCTAGCTGACCACGATGAGAGTGAGCCGTTCTTCCTTTTTACCAACTACATGGACACCCACCGGTGTTATAAGCCAGCTCCCGAACTTCAACAGAAACACATCGGACGGACGCTTGGGTACGACGAACTCGTCCGTCTCAACGAGGAGGTCGCTGCCCCTTGGGAGTTCGAGAGCAAGAAGGCGCGTGGTGAACTCGACGAAACAGATGTCGAAACCTTGCGGGGCCTGTATGCCGGAGAGGTCGAAACTGTCGACCGCCACCTGAAGAAGATATATGAGACATTGGAGGACAAAGGGTTACTTTCGAATACGCTAGTCGTCGTCACCGCCGACCACGGCGAAAACCTCGGTGAGACAGACGAGATGGGACGCACGCGGATGGGCCACGAGGCCTCGGTCAGTGATGCAGTGCTACGAGTGCCACTTGTCGTAGCCAACCCCGAACTCAACGCCGAGACCATTGACAGTGAGTTTTCGCTTGAATCACTCTACGACGTCTTTGTCTCCGTTGCCACCACCACTGGTTCGAACACAGCTGTATCTGACGCCGTTTCTGGAAGCGCCGTGAGTCAGTACCCTGCAACAGGGGGGACCGAACAAAAAATAACCAAATATCCAGATGTTCCCGAAGAAGACATCCAGTACAGTACTGCCGAAAACGCAGTCGCTCTATACAGCGATGGTTGGAAAGTGGTCGGAGAGTCAACGGGTGACTGGTGGACGTTCGAAGATGGCACCGAGAAACCAAAGAACGAGACGCCGGATACACTCATCACCGCTACTGATGAATATCTCACTTCACTGGCGGTAACAAACGACGATGACTTATCTGATGATCAGGTTTCGCAGCTGGAAGCCCTAGGGTATATTTAGCTATTCACACACCTCTCGGTAGAGATCGAGGAGCCGTTCCTTTTCATTCTCCCAAGAGAACTCGGTTTCGACCATCTCTCTGCCTTTTCTTCCCATTGTTTGTGCGCGCTCCGGATCATCAAGAAGAGCCGCTACCTCGTCGGCTTGTGTCTCCACATCGTCGAATGGGACGATTACTCCCCACTCCTCTCGGATGAACTTCGAGCTAGCACCTATCGGCGTTGTTACCACGGGGAGTTCCGAATACATATACTCGAACAGCTTCAGTGGGATGTCCTGTTCGAACCTCTCAGGATCAAGTAGAGCCAAACCAATATCACCTTCGTGCAGATACGAAAAAATCTCCTCATGGGGTACTTGTCCAATGAATTCAACAGATTCCGAAACGCCGATTTCATCGGCTACCTGCTTTTTTTCTTCGTTTATAGGCCCAATCATCCATGCTTCGATATCCATTCCTCTTTCGACGAGTTTAGATATCAGGCATAACATCTCCTCGAAACCACGAGTTTCGTCAAGGCCACCAACGTACACTAGGAGATGTTTTGCACTCCGGTTTATTGGAGGTTGGGTGATTGAAATATCACCTGTGATGGGGAAGTTTCTGATGGGTACTACAGTAGCGTGTCCTCTCCGTTGAAAATCCGCTGCTGCCTCTTCGGTAGTAGTCACGATCGCATCAAACCGTCTACAGACTAGCGACTGCATTGTTGGATATAGACTCACCAATGGGTTCAGTACATCTGGCGGAAAATTGTACCGGCGAAATGCCTTTGTGTACTGTTCATGGTGGTCGTATATGACCTTGGCATCTGTCGTGAATGTAAGCAGTAGGCCAAACGGCAGTAATCCGGGATCATGTAGATGGAAGATATCAGCATCAATAACTTTCGCTGCTCTGTATACTGCGTGAGCATCTCGAATGCCAGCTGTTTCAACGTCCTCAGTGCCGACAGCGTGTATCTTCACATTATATTGTTCGGTATTCTCGGTATGTGGCGTGATGAGCGTGACATCGTATCCGGCTTCCGCAAGAGAACGGGCCTGCTTGTGGAAGATACGGGAGTCAAACGTTGAGTGGGATGATGTTAGAATAGCGACTTTCATCGTGATGGAATCGTTAATTACTAAGTAGCAGAACAACAGGAAGAAACAAATACGTTGCCTTTTAAGAATTCCTCAGATTAATATTAATCAGATTTAGGACAGATACGTAAGATACATAATTCCAAATCATTTAATAGTATTAGAGAACTGCTTAGATAGATATGGTGGGCTCTTCCGGCATATATCAAAATCTAGAACAGCTGTACCCAGTTGTACAGATGCTCGTCTTTTTTGGGTTTTTTGGGTTTTCCGCGGTGTGCCTAAAATACAGCTCCAATGACGAACGGGTGAAAAAAGTATTTGTTGCTGCAGTAATTATCGGCCTTCTTGTTCCAACAATGACGGGATACATGTTCCCACCATTCAATTCACTTTGGAAATTCACAGACCCAGCTCCGGAAAGCCAAACGAGTTATCAGACCGTAATTGTCGACGCCAATGGCGAAGAGTACCTGTATCCTGGGCGAGCAACGCCACCAACAAGTGCAGATAGATATTTTATTGAATCTACTAATGAGTCTGATCGAGAACGAATGGCATTATATATGTTGGAGAATGCAAGAGAGTATCAAAAATACATCAGTAGTGGAAATATATCTCTTTCAGATAAAATACGCTATGCAAGACCATTTACTACAGTAGGGTTAGATGCGGGAATAAATATTTTACGTGGAAAATCTGTCGTTGAAAAGAATTGGATGTATTCGTTACCACAAGACAAAGAAATTGATATTCAAGGAATTCGGGTATATCGGACAACAACCAATACATCTAGTGATGGATTTGACATCACTAGTCAAAAACGGGTATTAGCCTACGAATATAGTACGAATAGCACCACCGAGAGATATGATTAATTATTTCGCCACACAGACGAGGAAGTCTCCAATTAATCTAGCAATAGCGAGGGTGATATTATCAGTGAGTATAATATGGAAATTAGTGATGTATGAATGGAGAGCGTATCCCTCATGGCCTACAAAACTCGGATATGACAACATATTACCCGTATTTGGATCTACGCCGCTATTTACTCATATCCAGGCCGTATCACTCATATGTATTCTACTATTGCTGTCGTTTCTCATTGGATACAAAATAAAAATTACTGCATGGTCCAGTGCAGCTTTACTCACATACTTGGGTGGGGTACGTATTCATTGGTATGGTTCTCATCAAACCGAACTTCTGTTTACCGGATCACTGCTCCTCCTCTTATTCGCCATCTTTGCAGAAGAAGACGTACTTAGTGTCGATCAACTCAAACGTAGCCAAATCACGTCACTCGATGGGCTCACAGACCTTTATACACAGAAAAAACAGTATGACCATCGAGCATTAAAATGGGCATTGGTTGTAATTGGATTCCACTATTTTGGTTCCGGACTTTATAAATTAGTATGGGGAGATCCGATTCGGTGGATACAACCCGCGAGTTTAGCCCGATATATTCATTTCTATAATACAGAAGTATACTCGTGGTTTGCCGGAGAAATTCTCCTTCAGTATCCAATATTGCTAACTATTGGAGCAGTACTAGCGATCACACTAGAAGTTGGGTTTCTTCCGTGTATCCTTTCCCGTCGACCAATTTGGCCGTTTTTTGTTGGCCTATTCGGATTTCACACTGCCGTTGTGATCTATATGGGACCAAATTTCTTTGATTTGGTTCTATTGTTTGGTTTGTTTTTCCCATGGGATACATTACTACATTGGCACTGTCTAGTTAAGTCAGTTTGAGAAGTGAGCAGTTCGTGGTTTGAGGTGTTCATGCTGTCGCCAGAACTGCTCAGAGAGACGTTGGATACGGCAAATCTTGAATGTTGGGAGCGAGAGCG
>Ga0306900_1000496_pt1 | contig 17019 bp, 19 predicted proteins | sample AntRauMFilla3765_FD_190416 | JGI IMG/M metagenome (GOLD analysis project Ga0306900, IMG submission 190416) | Saline lake microbial communities from Rauer Islands, Antarctica - Metagenome Filla 3 #765 (v2) (version 2) | ecosystem: Environmental > Aquatic > Non-marine Saline and Alkaline > Saline ... | reverse complement strand
CCTAGGACAGGAGAGCACGGGTAACCTACTTGAACCAAGCCAACGTAGGGTGTCTACAACTGTAGACAAAACCCGGACTACAGAAGAAACAAACACAGACGCCTTTGGATAGGAGAATAATATGATAGGTTCAACTGCAAACCGCGCCGGTCAGGAATCTGAGCCGTTTGCGTTCTGTTTTACAGATGTGAACGGTAAGCCCAGCGAGTTTTGCGACCACCCTAAGCACGCGGCAGAAGGCGATACCCGAATCAGGACGCCCCTCTACACCCACCCTGCCAGCTCCGATGAGTGGATTAAGTGCAGCGAGCGGTTGCCGGAAGAGTCTGACGGTGATTGCCACGGCACAGTATGGGTCTATAACAAAGGGCTATCGTGGGTAGAGATTTCGGACTTGGAAGATGTGAAGTTTATTAGCGATTACACGCACTGGATGCCAACGAACTTGGTGCGCCCTGAGCCACCAAAGCAGGAGGAAGGCCAATGACCCATAGCCCCTGCACCAAAGTCTGCAAAATCAAAGAAGGCGTCTGCACCGGATGCCGCCGAACACTTGAGCAGATTCGGGAATGGGGCAGCATGACGGATAAAGAGAGGCAGGAAGCAATGCGCGAATTGAAATGGCCGGGGCCGGAGTTGCCGCCTATTAATCTTTGGAATGTGCCGAGGGGTGGGGAATGAGTGATCGATTTATAGCTTCCAGATCGTGCGCTTTCCTTCTCGGTAGCGGTCAATCACCTCACTGATGGCGCCCTTGCCCTCGTCGTGCTGGATCGCATTAACGCAGTGGTCAGACTCGTTGAACAGAACTTTGAACACGGCGTCAATCACACGGCTGAGGAAGGTATGCACCGGCTGGCCTTTCAGCTTACCTTTGCCCATCCGTGAGCTGATGGTTTCGCCTGGGTCGCCACCGATAACTGTGTTGATGAAGGTGTCTCCGGCTACCAGCAAATTAAACAGGTAGGCGCGGAGCAACAGCCATGCCAGTTTCAGCCGGCGATAGATTTGGACATAAAAAAAGCGCCAAGCGGCGGATCGGGTAATTGCGTTGCTCATTCGCTATCCCTCGTTATTGTGGCCAAGTCAGCCCTGTAACGTCCGTCATTGTGCCGTCTTGAACCTGCACGGCATACTGACCCTCTGCTGCGATAAGCTGGACCCGGCGAACGCCAATGGCCCGGTATGCGTCAACTACATCGGTCAGTGGGTGATTAGCGTGAAACACATCGTCAGAGTCTTTCCAGATCGGGAACTCGGTCGTTCCAGAGTCGGCCATAAATTGCATGGCCTCGGCTATTGCCTGCCGGTTACTGGGATCGCCCGCGTATCGTATGTCGTTAACGGTTACACCTTGCTGCTCTTGCAACTTCCGCTCTGCCGTTAGCTGTGCGATGAGTTGCGCCGTGGTAGGTATGCTTGCCAGCGCCGCCGCTTCATTCAGTGCCAATCGCTCCGCCGCGTGTGCGTCAATATCTGACTGGTATCGGGCATAGAAAGTGGTCGCATTAATCACTTCGTTGGGCCGGTTGTCGCTGTATTCCACTTCTGCACTCTCGCCGTCAAACTGAACAGCCCACTCGCCCAATTCCGCAGCAACCGGAACCGTTAGCCGGTCGCCATCAACCGTAATTGAGCTATCTTCTGTAATCATGGTGACAATCATGGTCAGTCCTTATGAGTAAGAGCCAGCAACGCCGGTGAAGTACAGCGGCACGAGGTAGGTGAATTGCGGTTCGTTGGTATGATTAGAGCCAGAAAATGATCCACTACTGGATGCGCTTGATCCGTGACCATGAGATTGCGAGGAGCCTGCTGAGCCTGAATTTTGTGACCCACCAGCCATGCCTGGCATTAATCCTACATCCGACCCACCTAGTTCGCTCTCCCTAGACTTTGGAATTAGGTGAGAGTGACCTGGCATTTGAGCCACTGACAGCGTGCGGTTGCTTACACTGACGGATGTGGATACCGACACTGAACCCGAGGGCGTGACAGTTTTGGCTCCACCTGTATCTGATTTTTGCGCGAACGTGCCGAACTTCGGGAAAGCGTCTATTAGATTTGGCGTGCCGTCAGTGCCATCAGCAATGCGCCAGCCTTGGCCATATTTTCGATTTAGCGATGCCGCATTACCGGCGAATGTAATAACCTCGCCAACCTCAGCGCCGCTTTGCTTTACCCACGCACCACTCGCGCCCGTTGCATCCGATGACGGCGGAATGTAAACGAGCTTGCCGGGGTCATTGCCAACGGCTGCGGAAAAGTTGGTTGTGGAGAACTCAAAGAGGCCGGAGGGAGCGCCGGACATGAGCACTTGATAGCCTGCGACTGCCGGAAGTGCTGCAACGGCAGCGGCATTCGTGGCCCTGAATATTTTCAATTCTACCGCATCAGCCAACACCTCTATCGTGCGCGTACCGGAGTCAGTAGCGACCGTGGCACTTGATACATCCGATACCACAAAGTTAACCAGCGGAAGCTTTACGGCCTCGTTGCCGTTGAATATCACAGTGCCGCCACTGCCTGGGGGCTGAATGACGTACAGGCCATTCGATTCATCAGCAATCGCTTCGCCGCCAGAAGTCTGGACAATCGTGCCAACTTTGTAGCTTTCTGTTTTCAGTGCTTTAAATGTTGAGGTTGCGACAACAGCAGATTCGCCGGCCTGAATGGATTGCTTAATATCTGCGCCGGTTACGAGCGAGCTGGTTTGCGATGCCGGGTCGTAAACGAAGAATTTTTGGTTTTCGGCAAATGACCGGACCGGGTAACTGTTTATCGTGGACATTCTAACCCCTTATGCGACGGTGTAGCTCTGGCCCTGCAAGCCGTTGCTGAAATCAATCAAGTCTACGTCATCGCCTGATGACCCCGTGTTGCTCGTTACGAGCCAGTCTTTACCCATCCCATCGGTGGCCGTAACTTTGCCGATGTTGCGCACAGCGTCACCTACAGACACATCGAAGGCTTTGATATTGGTCAGCGTCAGGCCAAAGCGAATTACGCCAGTAAAGTCGGCGCCACTACCTCCCGGCACTTCTACCAATGGCGAGTAATCCACCTGTGCGCCGGATTCGTCCAGCGTCAGCATGGAGTGGTTGCCATCAACGAGCGCAACAATAGGCTTTCCGTTGTAGGTGATGCGGCCATCGCTGACGTTGAGTTTCGTGCCTGCGGGGAACTCCACGCCGCCCGAATCACGAAGCGTCACGGTCTTGGGTGCAATGCGCGGGTCTTGGCTGGGCTGGCCGATGAAGATGAAGCCGTTCAGAGGCTCGCCATCTGCGTCGAAAAATACGGGCTTATTGGTCTGAATTGGGGTCATTTTGGTTCGCCTGGTTGGACTCTACGGAAACGGCAGATATGCCAAGGGCGGCAGCGATGCCGGGAAACTCTTGATCAAGGCGGTATGCTACCTGCCTGGATTGTGGGCTGGCGTTGATTGCCGCGGTAACGGCCTTACGGTTAGCGCCACCCTCGGCCAAGCGCTGTATCTGCTCGACGAACAGCCCAGCGCCAGGCACCTTGGACGTAATCGCCGTTACCCCCATACGGTTAAACAGATCCAGAATAACGCTTGCGGAGCCTTTCGGTACGGCTCCAGCGGGCGACACAAGATCACTGGCTATCCGGTCAATGTTTTTTAACCTGGCAAGCGAGCTTGGGTTGGTTTGAAACATGGCCTTCAGCTTTTCGTCGCCAATATCCTGCAATCGCTTTTTGAACTTAATCGGGTTGAACACCTGGATGCCGTCAACCTGTCTTGACTGTGTGCTGAATCCTGAGTTAATCAGGTCCAGCATAGTGGTGGTTTGCATATCGGCTATCGCTTGGGCGCCCTGATCCCCCGACTGGCGAAGGCTTGCCATTACCTTGCGCACGTTTTCAATCGGCTGCGCTTTGCTCGTGATCTTGTCGTAAACCTTGCTGCCGTAGATGACCGGTTCAGAGCTGTTGCGCTTTACGTCGATTAACTGGCCAGCCAATGCCTTCGGGTTAAATTCGGTTTTCATGTCGCGCACAACGGTACGGGCTTTCCTTAGCGGCTCCACTACTCGTTCAGACAAGCCCATGCCGGTGGCGGTTTCAGCAAGATTAACCACTTCATCGTCCAGCGCCTCAATCATCGGACGAATGGCAACGCTGGCCGCCCCGGTCTGGTCGCCACGTTCAATGGCATTCAGCGATTTACGGATGCCTTCAAAGTTCGCGAGGGTGATGGTGGTCGGAGTGAATCCGGCTTCGGTCATTGCATCGGTCGGATCAATCAGCCCGTACTTGGTGCCGAGCTTCGTCAGGGAGTCGATTGCAGCAGGCGCGGTGATGGCCAAATCTTCCAGTGTATCCGCATCCGGCATGGCGTCACGAATACCGCCAGGGAATACTGGAATACCGCCAGATTCTTTTGCGGCGTCAAGGGCTTCCGAGTAAAGCTGGTTTTTCTGCGTGCGGAGTAACTTTTTGCGGCCCGCCAGGGCTTCTTTAATCAGGTTCCCGGTATCTTCTGGCATCTGCCGTGTGTCCACGGATCGCTCAAGGGCGCCGCGGATTGATTCACTTTGCTGGAGTTTGAACTGCCGGAACCGTTCGGCTTGCGGGTCGTTGGTGGACTCAAGCAAGCGGTTCTCAATGGCTCGCTGCTCAAATCCGCCCTCTTGCATTAGCTCGCCCCTGCTAATTGGGACACCTTCATTGGAGAATCTTGCAGCTCTCGCCAGTTGGGCAGGATCAGTGCCAGGCTCCGCATTGCGAAGCAGCGCCTGGGCATCAGCGGTGAGGTCTTCAAAGGTCATGCCAGCTTCATCGAGAGCCGACTGAAGCGCGGGCATCGGCCTGCCAGCATCGTCAATAACTGCGCCAGCTGGCAGTGATCCGGTTATTTTGCGATGTAGCGAACGGCCAAGGCGACCAAGGATAGGGAAAAGAGCCTCAGCAGTACCGCCGATAGCAGTACCCACGCCGGCCCCTTCCAGTACGTTATTGTCCGTGCCAGAAGCGAGGATGCCACCCTCAGCGCCGCCGAGTCCAGCGCCAGCAAGAACGCGACCGCTAACAGCAGGTATTGCTCCCAGCGCGAGTCCAGCAGGGATGAATGGTGCGGCTTGGCCTGCGATTTCTCCGGCTCCGGTTGTGTACGGTCTTTGCTCACGTAAAGCCTCCATTGCCTGCGCGTCAGATTCACTCTCTGAGTCCAACAGGCCAAGGCCGCGACCAACATCATAAAAACCCTTGCCTGCGCCAATCATCAGGGCGTCAAGCGGCCCTTGCTCTGCCGCCACCTCATCCATAGCTTGCTTCCTGATAGCAGCCATGTCTACTTTTGGCGATTGAGGTTGAGGCGCCTGCCCAAAGTCTTCAGTAGTCGCAAGCCCTGATGAAATGGCTTTCTGCCGGATTTGATCTTTACTTGTGCCCTCCGGCACCCCCCTAATAATCTTCCCGTTCGGCAGCTTCACATTCATCAGAGGTCACTCCAGTTTACGGCTGCATCTTCCTCGCCCTTGCTTTGGCTTGCGGCTTGATTCTTGTTCATCCACATCGCCGGCGTATTGCCTGGAGTGCCGAGGAACTGAGCGGCCTCTGAGACATATTCTGCCAGCTTTTGCTGGCTGGCCTTTTTCTGCTCCAGCCAGTCGGTCAGCGCCGGGCCCTCAAGGTTTGTCGGCAGGCCTGTCTGCATAGCGATTGCCAGCTCAGCTTCAGATAGGGCGCCGAACGTAACGGAGCTGACCACATCGAGGCCAAGTTCTCTCTGAACCGCTTCAAGCTCAAGCGTAGAAGATTGAAAGCTCGGGAATCTGGACGCGATGGGGCCAGAGCTTGCGCCTTCTTCTTTAACCAGCCTGATTGCCTCGTCGTACTTCGGGATCGTTGATTTGATCGTAGCCAGCCGGTCATAAGCTTCGCCACTTTTCTTTATGGCCTGCTTTGATGCATCCTTTGTGGCCTCAATCTCGCCTTCAGACGCTGCAACGCTTTGTGTCGTCACGGGGGCTGACTGGCCGCCACGGCTGTCGCCCGAAACCGATGCAGGCCGATAGCCGCCGAATGCCGGGTCGAATACATGCGGGACGCCGCCGATGTTTACAGATTTCGCAGACTCATAGCGCACTAGGTCGTTGAAGTCGCCGCTCTGACCGTAAGCTTGAAGCGATGCCGGTGTGAAGTCTCCGGGCTGAACTTTGCCGAAGCCTGGGCCACTATCACCGCCGCCAAACATGGCGCCATATTCTTCCTCTGACGCAATGCCCGCATAGCCGACTCGCATGTTCTTTAGTGCCGCCTCGGGGTTTTGCTGAAACATCTGAAAGTCTGCCGCCATCGTGGTCGGCCTGCCGCCAAACTGAGACACCTGACTGATGCCCTCCTGCAAATGCTGCGCTGCGTTTTGTGGATCAGACAGAGCTTTGCGGTAAGTATCCTTGGCGACCTGTTTGGTTTGGTCATTCGTGAAGCCAAACATATCGGTCATGGTTTTGGCGATCTCAGGGAACTGAATCACCGCCTCACGAATCTTTCGAGGGTCGCCCGACTGCGTGGCTTCGGTTGCCGCTTTCTTTGCCGCCTCCTGATACGCTTGCTGGTCTTGCTTTTGTCGGTAGTCGCCAATCATGGCCGCGCCTTCGCGCCATCCGCTGCCGTAGTCTGCGGGCTGAACGTAAAACTCACGACTGGCCATTATCTGCCTCCAAACGCGCTAGAGATGTTAGCCGCAAGCATACTGAAGAAATCCCCGTCCATTTCACCTTCGCCACCCATGGGGTTTTGTCCCATGCTGGTCGCGTCAACCCGGCCAGGCTGCTGCGGTGCGCCGGGGGTCTGCGATGCGAAGGCATTTGGCTGTTGTGGTTGCTGGTTCAGGCCCATTAAGCCTGAAAGCCGCTTGTCGGGGTTTTCGGCTTCCTCGCTGCCGCTCCAGTCATATCGTGCCGGCTCAACGTAGAACTGATTATTCTGCATACTGATTCTCCATTGTGCGGTAGTCCACCGTCAGATAGCCGTCACGCTCACCAACTAGGTCAGGGCGCATAGGTTTAACCAGATCGGCAATCACACCCTCAGAGCTTCCAGAGAGGCCGAGAGCGCGGGCCGTGTCGTTCCAGTCCCATGTGAACCAGCTATGACCAAAGCGATCACCTGCGGGTTGAATGTTGTCTTTTAGGCGAATGTCAGAGAATGCAGCCGCGCCCATCTTGGCCAGCCCCATCGTTTGATCGAAAGCCGCCTGCTTGCCGGCAATACTGGACTGGGCTGCGCCGATGGTGCCCTGGCGCTGAGTCTGGCCAATGCCCGCTATTTCGCTTGCGATCCGATCTGCGTTTGAGGGTAGGTTGGTAAGATCCTGGAGCCCTCCCATAGCGTTTTGATAGGCTGACAACGTATTCATGCGCTGATTGTCGGCCAGCATCATATCGGTGCCGCCTGATCGCAATGCGCCGGTAGCGGACTGGTTGCGAAGAATGGCCTCTTCCTGTTGTGGAAGCTGGCCAATGGTTGCCTGGTACAAGGGATTGGCTTGCAGATTCTGGTCAGCGTTTGGATCGCCACCTTCAAGGCCATAAAGCCCGCCAAGCTGAGTTAGCGCGCCTTCACGGAACTTTTGCGGCAACGCTTCGCGCTCTTTCATGTATGCGAGAGCTTCACGCTGCGCCGCGACTTGCTGGGCCGTGCCTTTATCTACAGCCCTTGCACCCTGCTGTGAGTCTGTCAGGCCGAGGCCATCCGTCACTGTTGAAACAATGCTGCCCATTATCTTGCCCTCATGTAAACCGTTGTGTCGTCAATTTCAGCCACGGGAATAAAGCCCGTTTTCTCGATGAGCCTGCCCACACTTGCGCGGCCCACCTGTGCCAGCACCATCTCGCACCAGTCGAATAGCCAGAAGGCGAAGCTCACAAACCCGTCAATGGCTTCTTTGATGTGGCGAAGGCCGCGCTTGTCGCTGGCAAAATGACAGGATGCGGCATTGCCCCGGCGTGATGCCGAGAACAGAACTTTGCAATCGTCGCGATTCCAGCGGAAAACTAAGTGGTTTTCGTTGGTCGTCAGGCCCATCAGGTCGCCAGAATAGGGTGTGAAATCTAAAGCGCTATCCATCCGGTCAGCTCCCCTGGTGATGGGTTGAACCAAAGCGTGCTGGATGCGGTGTTGATGTACATGCCGTTCAGGTTGGCGGCATACACGCCTTCAGGGTTCTGTGCGCCCCGCTGCGGGGTTAGATCACGAAGCCTACCCATGTAGTCGTCTATCATGAATTGAGGCCAACCAAGACGCTCAAGGTCGGCGTAACTGACGGCGCTATCTTGTCGCATCATCCTGCCTCATCTATTTCCACCCCCGTTATGCTGAATACGCCAGCACTCTTGCCGCGAACCCTCATGCCAAACCATCGCGGATAGTTGCCAAGCCTGCGGGCAATGATGCGTTTCTGATAATCGCCACGGTTGCCGCGATACATCAGGACTTCCGGCCCGAATACCACGCCATCCTTGGTGGTCGAGACAAACACCACATCGTTTTCAACATCGCTATGGCCTGGGGCCGTAACCAATTCCGCTGTGCTGATGGTGGTTCCGGCGCGAACAATAGGCGTATTACAGGCCCACTCAACCACCTGCCCGTATTGAGTGCAGGCCGATTGCTCCAGCTTGCCGATGCGCCCATCCTGCTTGTCGCCGTAAATCCAGCCCGATGCCTTGTCGTCAATGTTGCGCGGATCGTACACGCCGTTCACTACGCGCCAGGGCAGTCCATCGCTACCCCACTGATACCAGATATTTTCACTGAGCTTGCGGCTTAGGCTGATGTCGTAAACCAGCGTATGACGCGGCAGGTGGCAGATAGCCAGGCCCTGATCTCGGGTGTCTCGATACTCAATCTGGATGCCCGACAGCTCGAAATCCGAGTACTCGTCAATAACAGAATCAATCTCTTTCGTTGATATGTTCTGGTAACTGTTGGTCAGCAGGTAAAAGCTCGGGCTGTACTCTTTGCCGCCGCCAAACACGATGAATTGACCATCGCCAATGCTGGCCTTGGCGCGAGTGCCAACAATGCCTATAGGGATAGCTGCGTTAGGCATGCGGGCGAACGGAAACTGTGCGCCTGCGTTGTTGTAGAACCGCTCTGTCGTGTATCGGTTGAACACGATTAGCTTGTTATCAGTGGACTTCTCAATGCCCACAATTTCATCAGGCGCAAAGTCTGAACCGGCCCGCTGATTGCCGCCAAAAGTGGTTTCACCTGATCCGCTGAGCGTGGTATTCCAAAGGTTCTCGCCATCGGTAAAGATGTAATAACCGTCAATCCAGCACAGGTCGATGAAGTCACCGGCGCCCACCGGCTTCGTAACGTCAGCAACCGTTGCATCACCGTCATAGCGGTAGTATTTGCCGCCCGCAACAATGGCAATGGAGTTGAAACTGTTATCCATCACCACCTGGCCGGGGCCATCAATGTCAGTTCCGGCAATCTCAGCGACTTCGCCAAACTGGCCTACCTGAATCAGCTTATTGCCGGACACTCTCACATGCTTGCGGAAACGGTCAGACCAAAGGCCGCCGCGGTCAATGCCCACGCCTTCTGCGAACTGGCTGATGCCGTCTGCGGTGCGAAGGTAGCCGGTCCATGAGCCGACAGACTGAAAGAAGCCCACCATGTTAAACGGCAGAACGTCACGCCACTCGGCATCCCCATCGACTCGCGTACCTTTAATCAGGGGAAGCTTCATGGCGTTACCGGCGCGTCGTTTTCGTCAGAAAGGAAATCGTTGTGCGTGGTAATGCGATCTTCAGGGTGATAATACTTGCGGCCATAGGTCGTTTGATTGCCCTGGCCACGCGGGAAGCGGCTGGGATACTGGACCTCCTCGGCCTCAACAGTGCGATTGGCTATCGTCTGCATGCCCATACTTGCGTTGCGGGAAATGCCTGGGTGAACCTGCTTCTCGAAATAAGGCGCGACAGAAATGGCGACGGAGTTGGTGACACCCATCACTGCCCAGCCAGGGATGCCGGAATCCTCGGATGCGTCAGGCTCGCCATCGGATACGATGTACCCAATACGCCGCCCCGTGGCGTTGTTCGCCAGAATCCAGTCCTCCATGTACTTGAGCGTGTCTTGAATCTCGCCAGGATCGGCTTCAACAAAACGGGTGTTGACGCCGATCAGATTTAGAATGCGGTTTGCCAGATCACCCTTTGTCATCTGCCTGCTCCAACTTTTGCGCTATGGTTTCAGCCTTCATCTTGTGATGCGGCTTTTTGCCAAACTTTTCTTGGTAGGCGAATGACAGTGAATCCAGAACCTCGCCTTGCGTGGGGCTCTGTGGCGCCGCTGACAGATCAGACTTGTTCAGTCGCCAGCCCTCGGCAATCAATCGGGATTGCTCGTAAGTATGTGCAGGTCGGCCAAAAATGCCGTCGCCAAAGTCTGAGCAGTGCTCATCGGGATTGGTGGTGTAGAGGTATCTCATTGCTTGCCCCGTCCAATATGTTGACAGGTAAAAGAAAGGGGGCCGAAGCCCCCTGTCTCATTACGCCGGTACGTAAATCGCGTTACCGTTCCTTGACGGATCACGGTTGACCAGTCCATACCATGTGAACAGGCGCACACGACAGTTCAACGAGCTCAGGCTGGCGTCATAAGCCATATACAGCTTGATGCCGTTATCCAGCGTCTCACTGACTACCTTCATGCCGTCGAACTCGTTCAGAACGTCCAGGTTGCCATCAGCGTTCACAAAGCCGACTGAATCATCAGCCCAGAAGCTGTTAGCCTGGCCGCCGTTCGTGTTGACCTTTGCAACCGTCATGCCCGACACAATCGCCGTGCTGATGTTTGCGTAGGCCGCCTGCGAACTGGTGATGCCCGCCTGATCCGCCGCGATAGGCTTCGGGTAAATGGTCAGATCGCTGCCGGACTTCTCAATAACGCGGAACGTCATCAGCTGGCCGGTATTGGTCTTATCCATAACCCCTAAAGCATTCACACCTGCAAACGTGATCACATCGCCAACTTGGTAGTTGGTCGCGGCTGTCATGGTTACAGTGCCGTAACGGTAGTCGACGTTCTGGATTGAGCCGCCCACGGTCTTGTAGCCTTCAGGCACTTCAACAACATCAGCCGCCACAGTGCTGTCAGCGCCGGCAGCGGTCGGGATGGTGCCGTAGGTTGGGGCCTCAAAAGCGTCAAAGCCCGCGACGTTCCTTCCAATTTGAGCCGTTCCATAAGCCGCTTCTGTGCGACCGTTAAGGTCAGAGCGTGAGGCCAGGTCAGAGCCCATAACCTGATAGGTCCGAGGGTTGAAAAAGAAGCTTGCCCCCATGTCACGATACGCTTGCCGCTCGGAATACAGCGTTGCAGCCTCAGATACGAAGTCAAAGCCCGCTTTGCTGGACTCGTAGTACATGGTGCCAGTACTGGCTACCATGTTAGCGGCCCGCAGGTTTGCGTCAGCGGAAAGCTTGCGTGAACCGGCCTGTGCACGGCGCTCCATAAAGCTGCGATCACGCAATTCTTCTGCGCGAAGGGTGAACCAGTCGTTGCGCGGAGCCTCCACGTTTAGCGGGTAGGTCTGCTCGATAATGTCGCCCGGTGTGGCGCCCGACAGGTCAAAGCCGGACACGACGGGCGCTTGCTGCTCAACGGTCTTCCAGTACACGTTGTTCGCGTTCTGGAGGTTTACGCCGGCTTGGGTATCAACGCCCATGCGTGACGCATAGACAAAGTTATCGTTCATCTGCTTGCACGACTCGTCGTAGAAAGCCAGGATATTCTTTGCGGTTTGGTTAGCCATGATGTATTGCCTCTATCATGTGAGCTTAACCCCTCGTGCTTCCGCTTGTTTCTGAACATCACGCATGGCTTTCAGGTCGCTGGTCTTGGAGGCTTTATCGTAAGCCTCTTGCAGCTTCCGGCTGGAAGCGGGCGACCCATCACCGCGTAATGATTCATCGGGCGCAGGGGCTTTGCTGAGTCTTTTGGAATGCTTGGGTTTCAATTTCTCAGCCAGGCGCGTCATGTGGGCGATTGCCTTAAACCCGTTGGGGTCGTCTTTCAGCAACGCTTTGATCTGCGACATGGCGTTGTCATTTGTGCCGATGTAGTAAGCAACTCGCTCACCACCATCTCCAACAGAATCCAACAGGTAGGCCAGTGATCCTTCGATCTTGGTGGCTTCGTCTACCTCGTCAGTGGCGCGATTCAGTGCATCGGCAACCCGGTCAACGCTGACCTTGTTATCCGTTGCAAACTTCGCGGCCCGCTTTGCCAGCCCTTCGGTCTTTGACCGCATGGAAGTGGCGTACTCATCATTTTGCTGTTTCCGCTGATTGCTCAATTCGTCAATGCGCTTGCACTCGTTAACCCACTGCTGGTACGCCCGTGAATACTGCTCTGGCGTATCAACTCCGTTCTCATACAGCAACGGTACAGGTGGGTATTGCGCTTCAGGTTGCGTCTGGCGCTGCTGTGGCTGCTGCTGGCCGGTATTCATGGCCTTCTGCATCTCAGCAATCTGCGCTTTCAGCTCGTCCACTTCAGTCTGGCGATCACTCGCCTTAGCGGACTCCTGCTGACGTTTCTTACGCTCTTTGGTCAGCTTATGAATCAGCGCATCTTCTGCGCTAGGCTTCTGCCGGTCGGGTTCTGGCTCCCCGTCTAGCTCAAGCTCAAAATCATCCGATTCTTCAGCCTCTTCGGTATCCTCGCCTTCTTCGTCAGAACTGCCTTCCTCGGATTCTGTTTCATCCGGCTCAAGCTCATCCTGGGATTCAGACTCATCAACCTCAGTGATTGTCGCTTCGTCTTCTTCGGCTTGCGCTCTCAGATCTTCCAGTGACATAAAGTTATCCGCCTTTATTTGCGTATATTCGGTATCCGCCGAACTCGGATCAGGGTGTTCGCCCTGCTCGATTGTGAAACATTATAACATTACGTGAAGGGTTATAGAATTAGTTGGATTAATCAATCTGCATCTAGTTGTAATCGTTTTAATTCTTCTTCAAGCCGAAACTTTCTGTACCCTTTCGATCCTTCCAGTTCTTTTGTTATTTCTGCAATGCGTTCAATTTTTGTAGGCGCTGGCACAATGCCAACAGGTATTTCCTTTATGCCTAACTGTTTTGCAGCCAAAGCTCTGTTGCGACCATCTTGAGACCCTGCCGCCCTGTCAATATAAGGCAGAGGAAACTCATCACCTTTGCTCATATCATCAGAGTATTTAGATATTTCTTCTGTCGTTCGCTGGTTAGAGCTTAGCCACCCATCAAAAGACCCACCCATTCTGGCATCCGTCGCCTCGTAGGCTTGCCGCAGGTATTCATCTGGCGACATCATTACAACTGATTTTATTTTGGCGTCAATGGCCTCATCTCCAGTGCTCTCATTGAACGCGGATTCAATATTCATTCTGTCCTTAACCCTATCGCCACTACCACCTATACCAGCAGGCCGGTACATTGTTTCGCTTACCTCAAAGTCTTTGGCCTTTCCCTTGTTATCCACGAACCCGAAGCGTTTGTAAAACTCGCTTAGTCGTTTCTTGTTGCCGCCAAAGTCTGCGGAAGGCGACAAGTCTATGCGCTTGCCTGTGCTATCTGCGTAATCAACAAGCTCTTGCATGGCCTGAGTGCCGGCTCCTGAGCTGCGCTGACCTTCTGGAACTATAATTTTTCCTAGCACTAGATTGTCGGGATGCTCGCTAACAAACGATTTAATGCCTCGGCTTTCCCATGCTGCCGTAACGTCTTTAACGGTCGATGGCTTGGCCGTAACGCCGCCAACTGCGCCCCGCTGACTCCTGCCAATGCCGCTCGCCCCAATATCTCCCATCTCAAACTGTCTGCCAGGTGTCGCACGAGCCGCTTTAAGCCCTAATGCTTCAAGCCCCATCGTTGGTATAGAGTAAGCCGCCGCGCCTAGTGCCGGCGATCCTGTGGCGTCAAACGCTGCATCGCCAAGGAAAGAACTCGCACCCTCAAATGCTTGGCCAACTGGCGCCATGAAATTAGACAGCGACTGAAGCCCCTGCATACCTGCCTCAGTCCTCGGCTGGTAGGTCATGGCCTCTTGCGTCTTGTTAATCGCACGAGTGGCCACGTCAGAGCCAAACGGCGTAGCAGCTAGGCCCACAAACCCAGACACAGGCTCTGCAACCATCGCACTAGCCATTGTTGCAGCTGGCTCAACGAATCTCATAAATCGGCGCTCAATCTCTTGCAGCGCAGCGTTCTGTGTCGGCCCTAATAGATTCCTCTTGCGAGCCTCCCGTAATGCCTGCAACTGTCTCGGATCGGATCGCCCCGCCATTACTGGCCCCCGGCTGCAATGTTGAATAAATCCTGATCGCTCAATGCTTCCATCTGCTTGCGGATATTCTCAAGCTCGACACCTTCCGTTTCGGCTAACGTCTTTTGCGCGTCATAGCCTTGCTTCTGCGCGTCTGCCTCAACCTTTACCCGCTTGGTCATGGCCTCATATAGCTTGATCTGAGTGGATTGCTGGTTGTGCTGGCCATCCATCTGAACCTTGGCCATATCGGCCTCTGCTTTGGTCTGCTCAGCCATTGCCATGACCATATTCGCGTCAGGCTGCTGCTGTTGCTGGCTGGCTTGCTGCATCATCTGCTTTTCTTCGTCGGTGTCAGGCTTCATCAATCCCTGCATTACAAGGCGTTTGCGGGCGTAGGCCTTCAAGTGGTCGGTCTTTGGCCCTTCCATGAGGGTGAAGTAAGTCAGCAGAACCATCTCGCCCTCTGGCGTACCTTGCAGCGCGGTGTACAGCTCCCGCATCTCGGAGCGGGCTTCCTCTTTCTGTGACTGGAAGTTCGGCCCAACGTCTGCGTAAACCTCAAACTTGCCCCTGGTGATGTCATTGATGACCACTTCCTGCCCGGTTTCCTCGTCGAATACCGTTTCCATGACAGTAACAGACGACTCGGTGCCATCCGGCTGCGTGGTAACAGCTTCACGCGGCACGTCATACAGCTCGGAGGCCATAGACGCATACACACGGCCCGCTTGCTTCATAGCCAGCGCAAAGCTGTTCTGGTACAGGAAGGTTTCCATGTTCTGCGCGGATTGAGCCGAGTTTATTTGCCCCTCCGTCACCTGGCCGCTCATCATCTGCTCTTGCGACAATGCGCCGCCGGTTACGTCATCCACTGAGCGCCGGGTAAATTCCAGCATCGCGGCAGCAGCCTGTGGAAGCTGTGGCGGCTCGATGTAAGAGGCAGGACCTTGCGGGTACGGCATCTCAGTAATCGGGCTGACCTCGTTCATCAGCAGGTACGGAAAGTTGTTATCCGACCCCGCTGCGGAGTGCATGTACTCAAAGCCCTGAATCTGGCCGGGGAAGTACATGGGCTTCTGGCGCGGCCCTTTGGCTACGATGTCGGCCATGTAGCTCATGGTAAAGTTATGCAGGCGCTGCCCGTCCTGGGCGTCGTGGTAGATGCCCCGCCAGATTTCGCGGCCCTCAACCCGGCTCCAGTCGCCATACAGCGGAATGATGGGGATATGCTCGCCAGGTATGCGCTGCTTCTTCAGCACCTTCTCGCCGGTCACGATTTCCTTGGTGACCACCCAGCGCTCTTTCATCTTCTCGCCAACTTTGACGAAGCCGGCCCGCTCCATATCGTCAATCACATCTTTGACTTCACGCTGATACACGGCCTTGGTCTGGCCCAGCGGGTCTTCAAAGATCAGGACACGCTCGCGCTTTTTCTCTTTGCTGTAAAATTCTGCGACTTTGATTTCATCGGTCTTTGAGCGCCAGAATATAGCGTCACTGCGCTGCGAGGACCTGAATGGCCGGGGCTCTTTGTTGGCCTCGTAATCAATGCCCATCTCGTCGGCGTAACGCTCCCACCCCTTCTCGGTGAAAGTGGTAATAATGGCGCACCAGCGGGCATCAGACTTGTCTTTCTTCTTCGCATTGCTGTCGAAATACACGACGTTGTTGGCTTCGTTAATCGGCTCGGCAATGATGCGCTGATAGTTGTTCAGGTCGTCAAACTTGGATTCGTACTCTGTGACAAAGCGAAACGCGCCAAAGCCGCAATCTACCTGGTCTTGCAGTGCGGTCTCTATGGCCTCTTCTGAGCGCAGCATATCGGTGCGGTACATGCCGGTCAGGGTTTCTGCGGCATCCTCGCCAGCCCCGTCGCTGCCTTTGAACGTAATACCGACAGGGTTAGACCAGAGCTCGCCCAGGATGCGGTTACGGCGTGACTTGATAATGTCGAACGTGCCGCGAAATTCGGTCTGAACGTCTGCGCCAATGTCGTCATCCCACTGCGAGATGCGACCGAATACCAGCATATCCCCGGCCTCTTCACGGGTTGCGCTGGTACTCGCCTCTGCGTCATCAACGAGTTCTTTGATTTCTTCCAGATCCATATCTCTGACCCATTGGCTTAATTGAGGGCGGCATAACGGCGGCGTTATTGGCAATCTTGTCAGGCACTGCGAGACACATCATCACGGCGTCTGCCATGTTGGGTGAGTCGATCTTCAGCGCCTTCATATCAATTTTGCTCATTATCTGAATCTTGCCCGTGCCGTTCGGCTTTTTCGGTATCCGGCATAATTCGGACTTCAGCCCGCTCAGTTCTTCAATCTCTGACGAAAAGCTTACAAGGGTGTCAGGGTCGTGATACTCGCCCTTTTCCACTGCCCGGTAGGTTCGGTACATGCGGTCACGCAGCGCGATATAGGCCTGCGCTCTGCGGTTCTTGAAGGCGTCCTTGTTGGGTATGGGCCGGGCGCTGTTGTCATCAATCATCTGCCACATGGCTTCGGGCTTATCAACGCCTGCGGAACCTCTGAACAACTCCTGCCGAATGCTCTGGCCTGTGAAGTTATCCGCCACCTGGCGCCGAAGGCCGAGGCCCAGACCGTCACCGTCCCAAATGAAATCTTGCGCCTGGCACTGTATTGCGTAATCGGTCGCCCAATCGCAACCGTCCGACACATCGCCAAAGCTTCGCGCCTGAACGTCAAAGAACACGCAGCC
>Ga0306900_1000484_pt1 | contig 17276 bp, 12 predicted proteins | sample AntRauMFilla3765_FD_190416 | JGI IMG/M metagenome (GOLD analysis project Ga0306900, IMG submission 190416) | Saline lake microbial communities from Rauer Islands, Antarctica - Metagenome Filla 3 #765 (v2) (version 2) | ecosystem: Environmental > Aquatic > Non-marine Saline and Alkaline > Saline ... | reverse complement strand
ATCTGACCTTTACCCTGCCATGCTCATCGCAGTGAATTTCTTCCCCTGCGGGGCCGGTTACGATGGCAATCTGAGGGCCGTCCATGATTGGGCGGTTGAGGGTTTGCGGATTCGGTCGCCAGGTTCTGTTAGCAGGAATGGCGTTGAAATCGTTGTGATAGGTCGTGGGGCCGCTGCCGCCCTCTTCTTCTAGAGCCTGGGGCTGTTCGCCTTTGTGGGTAACCTGGGTAAACAACCATTCCCGGTTCAGGCTCTGGTTGTCGTGTTCGGTGAGTTCAGTTTTGGCGCCCGCGGTGAAGTCCGGGCGATTACTTTTGCCCGTTGCTGTCGTCGCGTCGTTTCTTAAGGCGTCCAGTCTGGATTCGGTAAAGGGCTGGCCGCTGGCGTCGGCTTTAAATCGACCGGGGTAGTCGTAGTATTGGTAGTCTTCGCGCTGTGAATCGAGTTTGTCTGCCTGATGTTCGTGCATCAGGGCATAAGCCGGGTTTTTGAAGGTGTAATCCTTCATGGCTACAGACGCAGCTCTTACCCGTTCCTGGTACTTGAACCGAAAGATAGCCGGTTGACGGGTGCTGCCGCCGGCTTTGGCGTTGTACTGAGCTTCTGTGAGCCTGGGGGCGTCACCGTGGTGGTCGGCGATGATCAGGGCCGATTGATCTTCACCGTCCACAGATCCGTGGCTGTATCGATAATGCCAACCTTCTTCGGCGCTCAAACGTTCCAGAAACGCCAGGTCGCTTTCCCGGTGTTGAACGCAGTATTCCCGTTCTTCCGGTGTGCGCTTCAGGTCAAAGGTGGTATCAATGATGCCCCGCTCTTCAAGCAGTTTACGCACGATGGCGTCGGTGCTTTGAGTCTGGAAGATGCGGCTGTTGTGCATCAGGCCAAGACGCCACAGGGGCGGCTGAATGATGATTTCATAGCGGGTGCGGCGGTGGCCGGTGTCACCGCGGGCGAATTCGTTCACCACGCCGGTGAAACGTCGCAGGGGCTGGCCATGTTGCCAGACCACCAGATCCACCGGCTGTTCCAATACATCCGAAGCACTGATATCCGAAAAGGTGCTGGCCAGATCCAGACGGCCAAAGCCGAGGCCGGACAAACACTCAGTCAGCTCAAAACCGACTACGGAGAAAAAATCCTTGGGGAGATCGCCAATGGTGGCGGTGAACTGCAGTCCGCTTGCCTGGGGCATGTCTTCGGTCCTTGAAGATCGTAGTAAGTTGTAACTTTGCCGCTCGTCCTGAGCTAATCAGATTATAACCACATTCCGGGGGCTGACGCCAAATGGGGAAACTGCAAAAAAGAGGGGGAATCTGGGGGTGACTCCACCAGCAACACTCCGGCACACAAGTCCACCGCTTCGGCTGCTCCCTTCCGGGCCTGACCGGGTTTACGGTATATCGTTGCGGAGGCACCGATGGAGCCACCATAACGTCTGGGAACGGAATCCCTCAGAACGGCGCGCATAGTAGCAAAAGGCCCCGTCCACTACAACGCTCCGTTCGCCGCTATTCTAAAGCGGAAGAGGCAGCGGGATTTCGTCCTGCCGGAACCAACAGGCCACGCTGTAGCGGGTGCGGTTGGCCGGCAACACTTCGTGAGGAATTTCCTCACTCATGAAAACCGCCATATGGCCCAGCTCCGGCCTTACATGGCCGTAGATTTCCAGATCGCGATCGCGGTTGTACACCTGCAGGGCACCGCCGTCCGAATGTCGCCAGTCACGATTCAGATACAGCACCACACTGACCACCCGAGAGGCCCGGCCGCGGAAACTATCCACGTGCTTGCGATAAAAATCGCCAGGATGATAGGTCGCGTAATGCGCTTCAAACTGCTTCAGTCCCAGAAACAGGCGCTGATTCAGCCCGCACCGAATGACCTCGAACGCCTGGAACAACTCGTCCTGCGCAGTGGTTTCCCCCTGAAGCCAGGCAATTTTATCCCGTCGGACCGACCGGTCCCGGGTTTTGTCCTGCCCCCGGCCGATACGCGCTGCATGCAACGCATCGCTACGGTCCAGAGCCTGAATTTCATCACACAGAGATAGCAGCAGGTTCTCGCCCAGAAATGGCCCGGCGTCAACGCTCAGCCACCCATGCTCGCTCAGGCCATCCGCGAGAGCATCCAGCCAACCCGTTTTTGTCGACAATGACGCCGGTTGCCGCGTCAAAGCAGATGTGCCAATGCTGTTCATCCCCTGTTACCCATCCGGATTCGGCTTCAGGCCTCTAATAACGATTAGGATTCTATGACGGAATCTCGCCCGGCACGATGTTTTAATTTACTCTGCGGATACCAAGATGCCGAATTCACCTTAAAGAGGCAACACGTGCTCATCAAACCCGGTCAATGGTCATTTACCCGCTGGACAACGGTCGGGCAACTTGAAGCAATCGAAGTGCATCACCCGCTTTTCAGGGCCAGGCTATTCCTTCAGGGCGCGCATCTGACCGAGTTCACCCCCCTCCACCACGCTAACTGGTTGTGGGTCAGCAATGAGGCGATTTTTAAGCCCGGCCAGGCGATTCGCGGGGGTATTCCGATTTGCTGGCCCTGGTTCGGTGTACCGGACAGGAACCCTCCGGAAGTCCGCCGCCGAATTCTGACAGGCGCCTCCCACGGCTTTGCCCGAGTCGCCGTCTGGAAGCTGGAAGATGTTCGGGAAACGGCGAATGAAGTGGAAATCAGCCTGTCTCTGAATGCCAACCAGGATTTCGCAGACGCCTGGACAGGCCGGGCCCTGTGCCTGGCAACGTTTACCTTTTCCGCTGATAGCGTGCGAATTGCCCTGACCACCACCAACGTTGGCGATTCGCCCCTGGCCATGACACAGGCCCTGCACACCTACCTGCCAACAGCCGACATTGCGACTACCCGCGTCGAAGGCCTCGAAGACCGCGTTTACGTCGATACTCTGGAGAATTGGAGCGACTCTACTCAACACGGACCAGTCAGGTTCACGGGTGAAACCGATCGGATCTATGAAGGCGGTGGGCCGCTCACCGTTGTGACTCCAACCAAAAGTCATACATTGCAGACCGTTGGAAGTGACTCTACAGTAGTTTGGAATCCGGGCCCGGCCAAAGCCGCCGGGCTGGCAGATTTTCCCGATGCTGCCTGGCAACACATGCTGTGTGTCGAGACAGCCAATGCCATGGCGGATTACCGGGTGCTCAATGAAGGGCAAAGCCACACCATTGGCGTTATGCTTGGCTGACACTAATTTCTGGAGACCTCATGGGCCTTACATCCTACCTGCGATCAAAACTGGTACCGGCGGAGCTGAGTGCCCAGATTGACCGCATTCGCAAACCCATCGGTTCTCTCGGCTACGATCCCTGGGGGTTCAACAACGACGGCATGAAAATGGGCTTCTCCCTGGCCCGCCAGCTTTACGAGCGTTATTTCCGCGTTGAAACCACCGGCATCGATAAGATTCCCGCCAAAGGCCCGGTGTTGATTGTTGCCAACCACAGCGGACAGCTGCCCATCGACGGCATCCTGATTGGTTATGCACTGGCCGCGCGCCAGAAAAAACCCCGCATTCCCCGGGCCATGATCGAGCGCTTCTTCCCGACCGTGCCCTACCTGGGCAACTTGCTGAACGAATTCGGCGCGGTTCTGGGCGATCCCACCAACTGCGCCAAGATGCTGGCAAACGGTGAAGCCGTGATCGTATTTCCAGAGGGCGTGCGTGGGTCCGGAAAACTCTACCGGGATCGCTACCAGCTCAAACGCTTCGGCAACGGTTTTATGCATCTGGCCATGAAATACAACGCCGCCATCGTGCCCGTCGGCGTCGTCGGCTGCGAAGAGACCATCCCGGCCATTGCCAACATCAAGCCTCTGGCCCGAATGCTGGGCATCCCCTATGCTCCAATTGCCCTGCCCGTGGTTTTTCCGGCCAAAGTCTTTCTTAACGTCGGTGACCCCATGCGCTTCGACGATCGGGACATTCCGGAAGAGCAGGTCACCGAGCGGGTGGAACACGTTAAAGCCGCAATCAACGAATTGATTGATAAAGGTCTGAGCGCAAGGAAAAGGCTTTTCTGATGGCAGAACAACGAAGACAACATATTCTCATAACCGGTGCCGCCGGCGCCTTGGCTCAACAGGTCATCAACCGGCTCCGGGATAGTTGCGACATCGTCGCTGTGGATTTTCGTGAGCAGGTCTACCTGGGCGACGAGATCCCGAGTTACTGCATTGATTTCAACCAGCGCTCCTTTGAAGATCTGTTCCGGCGTTACAAATTCGACGGCGTGATCCACCTGGGCCGCATCATGTCCAGCCAGTTGACCCGAATGCGTCGATACAATGCCAACGTACTGGGCACTCAGAAATTACTGGACCTGAGCCACAAATACGGCATCAGCCGTGTCGTTGTGCTGTCAACATTCCACGTCTACGGCGCGGTCGCCTACAACCCCGCGATGATTGACGAGGAAGCACCGCTGAAAAGCGCCGGGCTTAGCGCCGATCTGATTGATTCGGTGGAGCTGGAGAACCTGGCCACTATCTATTTGTGGCGATACCCGGATCTGAACATCACAATTCTGCGACCAGGGAATATCGTCGGACCCGGCGTTCGTAACTCGATCAGCACTCTGCTCGGCAGCGAACGGGCGCCGGTACTTGCCGGCTTCTCGCCGATGATGCAGTTTATCCATATCGACGACATGGCAGACGCCCTGGTGCTTGCGTACAACAAAACAAAGCGGGGCATCTTCAATGTGGCCGCGGAAGACTGGGTGGCCTACCAACACGCACTGAAGCTTTGTGGTTGCAGCCGCATTCCCATCCCGTCCGTTCCGCCGATATTGCCGCGATTAATTCTGAAAACCCTCCGGCTGCGAAGTTTCCCGTCGTATCTGATGCATTTTTTCAAGTATCCTGTCGTCATAGACGGCAGAGCCTTCGCCCGGGAGTTCGGTTTCAAGCCCAAGCGTCCGCTCAAGGAGATTTTCCGATACTACCGGGATAACAAAAAGCCGGTCTGAACCGTATCAGCGCGCAGGACGCGATCCATGCACAACGATTTAAGCCTGATCAGCCATGCCACCGCCGCCATCGCCTACGCGCTTCTGGCAGTCCTGGTGGCGGCCCGCTATCTGCGGCGGGATATTGACCGTTCGATATTCTTCGCGGCCGTCGTATCCGCCATCTGGGCCACTTCACTGGTGACCCAATCACTGTGGCAACAACCCGGTTTCTTCGCGCGTTATTTATTGGAGCTCCTTCGCGATGCGGCTTGGGTTACCGTGCTGTTCGCCCTGCTCCGGGACGCCTTCCGCACCGCGAACCTGAAAGGCCAGCTGCGGCGGATCATGGCAGTGGCAACCCTTCTTCTGGTGCTGGTTCTGCTTGGGTCCGGGGCGCTGGAGTACCTTCTTGATGTCACCATTCTGGATGGCAAAACCAAAGTTGTCGGGCAAATTGCCCTGTCGCTGATGGGCCTGTCCCTGGTAGAGCAGATCTGGCGCAACGCCGTTTCCTTCGGCCGGTCGAGCATGAAATATGTCTGCATTGCGGTAGCCAGCCTGTTTGCCTACGATTTTTTCATGTACGCCGACGCCCTGCTATTCGGGCAAGTGGCCGACTCTTTCTGGAACGCGCGTGGCCTGGTAAACGCCGCCATCGTTCCGCTCTTCGCCGTGAACGTCATCAACACCCGCAAGCAACCGGTGGATTTCCAGTTATCCCGTTCGGCAGTGTTTCACGCCGGAGCGCTGATGCTGGCCGGCGGCTACCTGATTTTTCTCGCCGTCGGCGGCTACTACGTCCGGATCATGGGCGGCGACTGGGGCGAGGCGCTTCGGGTTCTGTTTCTCAGTGCTGCATTGATTTTCCTGATCACTCTCGCCACCTCTCGCCGGGTTCGCGCCCGCCTGATGGTATTCATCGGCCAGAATTTCTTCGACTACAAATACGATTACCGGGACGAGTGGTTGAAGATGACCCGGGAGCTGGCCAACCTCAGCAATAGCCCGCCCTTGCCGGAGCGGGTGATCAGAATCCTGACCAGTCTGGTGGAAAGCAACGCCGGGGCGCTGTGGATCAAACAGGACCGTGGTGACTTTGCCTTGAAGAGCGCCATCAACCTGGTACCCCCCAAATACACCACCATCGACGCCAATTCAGAACTGATCCGTTTCTTTAACGAACGTGAATGGATCATTGATCTGCACGAATACCACGGGGATCCGGTTCGATATAACCTGCTGGAAATTCCGGACCCCATTATTCAGACCACCGGCGCCTGGCTCGTCATACCACTTTATCTCGGCAACGACCTTTACAGCATCGCCATTGTCGGCAACCCCTACGCGAAAGTTGAGCTGAACTGGGAAAACTTCGACCTGGTCAAAGTCGTCGCCCGCCAGACCTGCAACCTGCTCGCCCAGGCCGACGCACAGAACCGGCTATCCCAGGCTATGCAGTTCGAAGCGGTGAGCAAAGCCTCCGCGTTTATGCTGCACGACCTGAAAACACTCATTGCCCAACTGTCACTGCTGGTCAAAAACGCCCCGCGTCACCGGGAAAAACCCGAGTTCATCGACGACATGATCAAAACCACCGATCACGCGGTCCGGAAAATGGCCAGCCTGGTCGATCATATCCGCAAACCCGCTGATGAGACCCTGGAAACCGAAGTGCTGGAGCTTGGCCGCGTTATCGAAGCCGTCGCAGAGCAATACGCCAAAGGTCAGCCGGCGCCGCGAGTGATTCCGCACCCGGATAACATCTACATCAACGCCGATCCGGAGCAGCTTTACAGCATACTCGGCCACCTGATCCAGAACGCCCAAGACGCCACGCCGGCCAAAGGTGAAATCACTCTCACGCTGAAAACGGCAAGGGACAACGTGGTGCTGTTCATACAGGACACCGGGGCCGGCATGAGCGAAGACTTTATCGAAACACGGCTGTTCAAACCGTTCGAGAGCACCAAGGGCCTGACCGGCATGGGAATAGGTGCCTATCAGGCCCGGGAATACGTCAGGAATGTCGGCGGCAATATTGACGTTACCAGTGAGCCGGAGGTGGGTTCCTGCTTTACCATCCGCTTCCCACTGGCTAAATCGGGTTCGCTGGCAGATTCAACGTCGGAAATACAACTTTCAGACCAACAGACAATCGCCACCAAAAGCGTTCAATAGCGCCAGATAACTGGCGCGTTCGGACATTAATTCAGCTGACCATTGCAAAGTGCCAATGTTCGGTTAAGAATCAGGGTCTGAGATTTGAAACCGCGTTCAAACTTCTCAAAAAAGGATTTTTGCTGTTGTGAGTAGACGACTCTTAATTGTCGAGGACGATCCGGGCCTTCAAAGCCAGATGCGCTGGTGCTTCAGTGACGATCTGGAAGTGGCACTGGCCACCGATCGAGAAAGTGCACTGACTGCCCTGCGCCGCCTGGAACCCGAAGTCATCACCCTGGACCTTGGCCTGCCGCCGGACCCGGGCGGTGCGACCGAAGGCTTCAAATTATTAGAAGATATCCTGCGGCTCGCGCCCATGGCCAAAATCATCGTGGTCACCGGCCGGGAAGAAAAAGAAAACGCTGTCAAAGCCATCGGCATGGGAGCCAGCGACTTCTACCAGAAACCCCTGGATGCAGACATCCTGACGTTTGTGGTCAATCGCGCTTTTCGCCTGGCCGAGCTCGAGCGGGACAACCGCGAACTGTCCACCCATCGCAACGGCACCAGCATCAAAGGCATAGTTGCTGCCAGCTCGCAGATGCTCACAATCTGTCGCACTCTGGAAAAAATTGCGCCCACGGACGTAACCACCCTGATTACCGGCGAAACCGGCACCGGCAAAGAACTGCTCGCACGCGGGCTTCACGATCTCAGTCAGCGAGCCGACCAGCCCTTTGCCGCCATCAACTGCGCCGCCATCCCGGAAAACCTGCTGGAAAGTGAACTGTTCGGCTTTGAAAAAGGCTCGTTCACCGGCGCCACCCAGAGCAAAAAAGGCAAGATCGAAAACGCCAACGGCGGCACGCTGTTTCTTGATGAAATCGGCGATATGCCCATGGCACTGCAAGCCAAACTGTTGCGCTTCCTGCAAGAGCGGGTTGTCGATCGCGTCGGCTCAGTGAAACCCATACCGGTGGATGTGCGCGTGGTTTGCGCCACCCACCGCGACGTGCGCCAGCTGATTGATAGCGGAACCTTCCGGGAAGACCTTTACTACCGCATCAGCGAAATCACCCTGGATGTACCGGCCCTGCGGGACCGCGACGGCGATTCCATGGTCATCGCCCAGTCGCTGCTGAAGTCCCTGGGTAAGCAGATGGACCGGGCTAACCTCACCTTTACCGAAGACGCAGTATCGGCCATTAACGCGCACCCCTGGCCGGGCAACGTCCGGGAAATGATCAACAAGGTCAAGCGGGCCACCATCATGGCCGACGGCAAACGCGTCACAGCCGCCGACCTGGAACTCAACGGCAACGCCGAAGACGCTGAAAGCCAGCTGAACCTGCGGCAAGTCAGGGAACGGGCCGAACGGACCGCCATACTGCAGGCACTGCAAACCAGCAGCTTCAACATGGCGCAGGCATCACGGTTACTGGGAATCACCCGCCCGACGCTCTATAACCTGACCGACAAGTACCGGATAGAAACATCAGAACAAGACCCGCGGGAATAAGGAAAAGGGCCATGAGATCAGTACCACCCATGAAAGCGACTCTCCTCAGCATTGCCATTTCACTCGCCGTTGTCGGATGCAGCAACGGCGATGAAATGACCCAGGAGCAGGTTCAGTACATGAGCCACCTGGACCAATCCCGCTTTTTTCAGCGTCAGGGGGAATTGAAAGCCAGCACACTGGAAGCCCGCAGCGCCATTGAAATGCAGCCTGAACGCGTCGAGCCTTACCTTGTCATCATCAACAACCTGCTGACCGCGGGCGACGCACGCAACGCAGAACGCCAGCTCGACAGCCTGATGGACAGCGTTGACAAATCCGCGATCAGCCAGGAAAGCGTAAACAACGCGGCGCTTGTGCGCGCCGAAGCCAACCTGATGCAGCAGCAATTCGACGACGCCCTGGCCGCTCTGGAGACCATCGAAGGCGGTGACCGGGCCCAGGAAGCCAAAGCTGCCCTGCTGAAAGGCCACATCCTGCTGGCCTCCGGCGATTCAGACGCCGCGCGTCAGGCCTATCAGGCAGCGCGCGAAGTCGACAGTGGGTCCGTTGAACCATTGGTCGGGCTCTCCAAAGTCGCCCTCACGGAAAATAATGGCGAAGCGGTGACTGATTTTATCCGGCAGGCCGACGAAATTGACCCACAACATGTTGAACTCTGGCTGTGGAAGGCCCGTCTGGCGCACTCAGAGGATCGCTGGTCCGACGCCGAACAGGCTTACATCAACGCCCTGGAAACCATCGGCCAGTACGATGTCATGACCTTCCGTAAATTTGAGACCATGTCAGCCCTGGTCGACGTATTGCGGCAACAGGGCAAAGCGGCTGAAGCCTTCGTGTACGAAGAAATCCTCGCCAAATCCGCACCGGGCACGATTCGGAGTAACCTGATTGCCGCCCAGGAAGCGTTCAACGACGGCGACCTGACCACAGCTGCCCGCTATTTGGAAGAGACGTTGATCCAGGCACCCAACCACGAACAGGCAGCGCTGATGCTCGGCATCATCCGCTACCGCCAGGGCCGGCCGGAAGACGCCGAAGCGCTGCTGACACCGATCGCCGCCCTGGGTGAATCCGAACAGGCCCAGAAACTGCTCGCCGCCACCCGGCTTCAATTGCGCAACCCCGATGGTGCCAAAGAAATCCTCGCCAATATGGAAGGCCAGGACTCGGACCCCGAAACCCTGGCGCTGGTGGGCATTGCCTCACTGGTCAGCGGCGATAAGGAAAGCGGTGAACAGATGATCGAACGGTCACTGGAACTCGCCCCCGGCAATAACGGCCTGCGCTTGCGCTATGCCGGCTACCTGATCCGTGAAGGCGAAACCGACCAGGCCATCGCCCAGGCAGAACAGGTCATCGCCAACGACCCGGAGATGGACCAAGCCCGCCTTCTTTTAATCCAGGCCCAGATTGCCGCTAATGACTCTGCGGCCGCACGCCAGACAGCAAACGACTGGCTCGAACTGCAGCCTGACAACATCAACCCCATGATCGCCCTGGGCAACATCGCCGTTCAAACAGGCAACCCGGCAGAGGCTGAAACCCAATTCAAAAAAGCCGCTGAAACCGCGCCGGCAAACGCTATACCGCTGGTCTCCCTCGGCAATCTCGCGCTTACCCGAGAAAACCGTGAAGAAGCGAAAACGTATTTCACCAGCGCCATCAATTTGCAGCCGGACAACCAGCAGGCACTGCGCGGGCTAACCAACGTCATGGAGCGAGAAGAGCTTACAACGCTGATGGAAAAGGTGCAGACAGAACAACCTGACGCCATTGGGCCAAGGCTCGTCTTGTTGGAATCCGCCCTGATAGACGGCAACCAAAGCAAAGCTGACGAGCTCACAGCCGGGCTAATGGAACGTGAAGACGCGAATAGCCCTGCCCCTGCTGAAAACCTGGTAGCCACCGTCTACAACGGCATCGCCTCACAGCTTGCCCAGCGGGACCGTGCCGAAGAAGCCAAAGCCATACTGGAGCGCGGGCGCACACTCTTCCCGGACCACGAGCAGATCGGCCTGCAAGCGGCCGTCCTGGCGTTCTCCGACGGCGATTCCAAGACCGCCCGGGAAATCCTGAGCGACGTCAAGCAACGCCACCCGGATTCGGCCGGGCCCTTCTTCGTGGAAGCCCGCCACCTGGAGCGGGAGGAAAACCACAGACAAGCCGCCGACCTTTACCAACTGGCGCTAGCAAAACAACCGTCTGCCCAACTGTCCATATCCTACGCCCAATCCCTGATGCGCGACGGCCAGGAAACCAAAGCCCTGGAAAGCCTGCAGGCCGCACAGGAACAGTTCCCACGTTCCGAACCCCTGCTAATGAACCTGGCCATCATGGAACAGCAAAGTGGCCAGAACGAAGCGGCATCGCAGACCTACGCCCAACTTATTGAACTGTCACCCAACAACGTCGTCGCATTGAACAACCTGGCGTGGCTGTATCACGAACAGAATGACGACCGCGCCGCCGAACTGGCCGGCCGAGCCTATGAGCTGAGCCCGAACAACGCAGCCGTTGCCGATACCTATGGGTGGATACTGTTCAAGGCGGGGCAGACTGAGGAAAGCCTGCCGATTCTGGAGAAAGCCTACGAGCTGCAGCCGGATTCGCAGGAGATTGCGATGCACCTGGTGGAGGCTTATCAGGCGGCGGGGCGGGACAGCGAAGCCAAGAGAATTCTGGAGGGGCTGAATAGCGAACCGGGCTGATGGCCAGGCAGTTACACCTAAACTGGAAAGGCACCAAAAAAGGGGCTGGCGATGATTGCCAGCCCCTTTTTACTGTCCACTTTTTTTACACAAGCTTACGCGTTAAATTTAAATTTCCTTTAATTTCAATGATATAAAATACTGGCATGGATAATGCTTTCACAAGGAACTCGCTAAGGCAACACTTGGCGTTCGTAGTAATAAAAGGATTTGAGGAGAAATGATGAAGAACACCGCACTACTGAAATCAACCGCTTTTGCGTTTATGGCGTCCCTGTCTTTCAGCGCACTTGCAACACCTGTATATAACGGCGCGACAGACGCTAATTTCGGAACCAATCCAGGAGCCGCAAGCTCTAACGATGCCGGTTATTACATCTGGAGTAGTAACTCTGGCAACGACTGGTCAGTTCGCTGGACAGGCAACGACAATGGCAGCACCGGTTGGTATGACTGGTTCGGTACGATCAACCTTCAAAACCTTGAAGATGGGTCAGTCCAGGGCATTCAGTTCGAAGCCAATCACAGTGATCAGGCAAGCGGATCCACCAACATCCTTGGTTCAGCTATGGATCTGATTACTTTTGAGGGTTTCGCAGGCCCCGCTTACGATGGCTTCAACTTCTCCCTGACCTCGCCGATGGCAAGTCAAGTCATTGACTTCTCCCTGGGCACGACTCTGGTCAATGAGCTGCGGGTAACCTCGTCTGATGTTCAGGGCCAAAATATCTTTATTGGCAGCAACTTCAGCACCCCGATCATTCAGGTGCAGGTAGACGATCCCACAGCTCCGGCGAACGAGCAGCGTCTTGTTCAACGCTTTGAAGTTTCCCAGGTCCCGGAGCCAAGCACACTGGCGCTGCTAGGACTTGGCCTTTTGAGCCTCGTTGGATTGCGTAGAAAAGCCAAATCAGCGTGATTTGGCGGTAGTGAAAGTAAAAAAAACGGCACATCTTGTGCCGTTTTTTTATTGCCTTAATACTCACCCACCATAGTGTTCATCTATTTCCTGAACAATGTTTGGCAGAGTAAGCCTTATGACCTGCCCTAATGCCTCAACACCATCACAATCCTCGCACGATACGCCGAACGTTATCTGAGATGCATCCGTACGGTTATTAAACAACCCCGCAAGTTGTGCAAGCTTTGCGCGGACCTGGTCACTCTCCCAGATACCCTCCACGTAATAACTGTAAGCCAAGTGGATCTCTTCACCACTCAGGCGGTGCTGAATAGTGACACCACTGAAGGTCTCTCCACCAGGACCCGCCAAATCGAAGACGTTCTCCAGGCGCCACTCATCAGAAGCGTAGATCCTGTTGAAATACTGAACGACTTCAGCGCCTTGCCGCTGGAAATCATAACTATGGACTGAAACGTAAAGCTGCTTGGGCGTTTCGCCTTCGGGCGCACGTTCAAAAAGAGTCTGCTGAAATAAACGATCGGCGCCTCTCACCTGTGGACGCCATCTCTCAAGACTGGAAGAAAACAGAGGGCCAAATTGTTCCCCGTCCAGCCGAAAATCATAGGGCTGGGGATCTTCTTTTGTGCCGATCGGATTTGATGGCAACAGAAAGAAGACCGTTGCAGCCAAGGCAGTGATGACAGCTGTCGAGATTGTTTTTTGCGGCGCCCCGGCGCTATCCGGGATAGGCACTAAAGAACTGTCATCTTGGTTAACCTGCTCTGAAGCGCTCGCCTCAAGCTTTTGGCCAATAAAGAAAAGCGGAACCAAAGTCGCTGCAAAAACCCACCAGCCGAAATTGTCGTGGTCCTCAATCAGGCTACTTTGCATATTGGTCTCGTAGCCCATGTAAATAATGATAAAAACACGTAGCCAGTTAGCGAATAGCGCCAACGCCACCGCTGCAACGAAAAGAACCACACGGGAGCGAATCGTTCTAAGGTTCAGCTCCCCGTAAAGAATTGCCAAAGACTGGCCAACCAACAGGTAACGCAGTCCGGAACACCCATGGGCTACTTCGAAGACCCCAACCCCTGTCAAAAAGACGTAGACTCCCTCAATTCTGAAATCAATTCCCAGAAGCCCAAGGCCAAACTCATTAAAAGCAACAGTGATAAGTTGCAGCGGCCAGCTTAGGTAATCCCAAAACGGCACACTGAAAACAAGAACACCGATGGGCAGAATAAATTGCTTGCCCTGCTTCCAGCCTACTAGAACCGCCAGAGCGCTCAAGAATAATGGAACCAACGCCAGATTCTGCAAAGCCTCAACGCGCAAAACTCCACCCATCATATAGCCAGCAAGTGCAAGGATGAACGGCACTAACCACCAAGCATAAAAACCCGGGACAGGTGGCGCTGGTTTCCATTTGCGAAAAGTTAGAAAAGCCGCAACAACGAGGAGTAGGAAGCCATGGGAGTAAGATTCGTCGAATTTAAGCCAGCGCGAGAAAACGCTTTCTAGAGTGGGGGCGGTGAGCAATGCCAAGGCAGCAAAGCTGAAAAAAAATGGCAGCGATCTTTTAATAAGCTGGTCCGAACGACTCCCTGTCATTGACTTTGTCCTTTTCAGAATTTGAGTGCCAATATTGCCTCTTATTTCAAAAATTTGCCAGATACTGCAAACGACTTAACCACTGCCGGAGTATGCTCGTAACTCTACAATCCGATCCTTCGGTTGAATAACCGCTGAACCGGCCCAGGACTGACAGACTGTATTTGGTACAGAAAAGCTAAGAAGGGACTTTTCACTACTTGGAAGGTAAAGAATTCTACTGGCTCACCCTTAAAGTGGGATTTGTAGAAATGGGTTTTACCTGTTCCGGCCAAGAGATCATAAAAATTGACTGCCGCGTCAGAGAATGCAGCCTCAATAGCAAAGCCCAGATGGAGCGAACCCAGCGAGACTCTGTTATCAAAGTCTTCAATAAAACCCGCTTGCAGGTTCATTCTCCACCCGTCAAAAACTACATCATACAAAACCGACACACACTGTCCATTGCATCTCAACGCCGTAAGCTCTGACTTGCCGCCGCACAACGGCAACCTTGAAAGAAACAATCGATGAAACCTCAGTGCATCGACATCAAAAACCGGCTTGCCCCATCTGGTTTGGTGGAACCCGTTGAGACAATCAAAAAAGTCACCGTCCATGTCATATCGATGTGGCCCGAACTCCAGCTCACCACGTTCACTCAGGTAAGTCCTTCTGTTATAAACTTTTAATCGAGTGTTCTTACCAAGACTTTTAAGCCACTCATTGAACGAACCACCCGCAGCGATTCTGATTCCCAGATCATTTGTCCGTTGAATCAGACGCGGCCCATGAGCCCGAGACCAGTGATCAGGTGCAAACTGGGCTGTCTCCGGCCCAGACACATCACTGCAGATCATTTCGCCCCATTGCAACTCATTTACGAGCTGCAGAACCGCTTTATTGGCCTCCATTGAACGACCTCTGGGCAGAATCAGACCGCAATACTCCGTTCTAACGGTCGGCGCTAGCCGCCATGCACTTCCAATCAGGTACAGACGGTAAACTCTAAGGCCGAGGGAGGTTACCATTGCCCGTCGATAAAAAGGCCCAAGACCAACAAGAGTATCGCCCTCGTCGTAGACACCAATTAGTAAAAGCTCAAGCCCCAAAATCTGCGACCATACCTCCCACCAGCTAAAAAGCCATGGCCATCCAAGAAAAAGGGGGTTAGCGTGGGACATCTCTAAACAGCTGCGCCACTCTTCGGCCATATTCTTGAAGTCAGCCTCAGATAGGCGTTTAACATGCAAACTCATGTCGCCCCCACACTACAGAATTCAGAAGCGGCCTGAAGAAATTCTCCATCAGAATCTCCTGCCATGATAAACCACGGCATTTGTGACGGTTTTTCCTCAAATCGGAAGAAGCGGGGCTTTCCCCGGAGTTGAACAAACCCTACCGCTAACAGACACTTACTCAGCTGACTATCAGAGGTCATCACGGATACCTGGGCCACATGGCGCCATCGATTCACCGCGTAATCCACCAACGCCTGTTTCAACTGACCGTCGTTACTCGGCCCGACATAGTCTACGATTCGTAGATGCTCGCTATGAGTACGAACTATCAAAATCCCGACCAGTTCGCCTTCCCTCTCAGCGTGAACAAACCCATACCTCCCCAGAGGATGCTTTTGGTATCGCCAATCCAGGTATTGATAGCTTTTTTCAACTACCCAGTCATAAGTAGCAGCACATTCACGCCAAAGCCTGTCAACATGATCTTTTTCGGGTAGAAAGGAGTGGGTCGAAAAGCTTGTTTCCTGCGAATAAGTAAAGCGTCTATCCAACAAACCTGCTCTACCTCGTATTCTATTTATCAACTGAAGGCCCCATAATGCTAGGCTTCGCAATTCTCTGGCCCTGCGAACCATCCGGAAACTTCGCACGGAGTCATCAGGAACCCAGCCCAGATGGCGAAGTACATGACTTGCCTGGTCGCTGATACCAAGCGCCATTATAATTGACGAAGTCCTGTGCAATTCATGCTTTATTTGGCTACCAAATCCTTGCCCGCGCCAGTGTTTCGCAAGATAGAAGTCGCAACTCCACAAAACCTCAACCTGCTCACCCCTTTTGGTTGCCTTCACAGGCATTACGCCGTTAAATCCAGCCACCTGATCCTTTTCATCCACCAGCACCACCGGATTAAAAGGCAGCAAAAACGGGTTGGCCTCAAACTGCCAGTGCCACAATTGGCGTTTATGGGGCACGTCACTGAATAGCGCCAGAACGCCTTCGCGGTATTTTTCTTCCCAGGGAACGCAGCGCGGCAAATGACTCACTCCGTCAACTTTTTCTAACTCATTGTGGGCAGTCATTGAGGCGACACCAACGCTCTGTATATTGCCCGCCAGACCACAATATCCAATGGTGCCTTACGAAAAGCCTTGAATACACTTTCTGCAGCATAACGTCGTTCACCCACGCTCGCGAAGTATCTCGCTTTACGGCAATAGAAATGCGCCAAGCCCCAGCGCTTTTCTTGCGCTGTCAAAGCATAACCAAACTGTTCGAGAAAACTGTCGATGATGGCTTCATTAGCTGCGAAGCGCCGACGTTTATCAGATGATATCTGATCCGCCATCACCCGATAAGACGCCACAATTCCTGACTCGTAGTAAAATCGGTACCGGACAGAAAATCGCAACCAAAGATCATAGTCGTCCGCAACGCCATGGCTGGCCTGAAACAACCCCATCTCATCAAAACATTCCCGCTTAACGAGGGCCGTCGTAATGCTTACGCTGTTGTCCGCCAATAACTGGGCTGCAATGTTACCTGAATAACGCCGCATATTTTCCTGGCTGATCTCCAGCCCATGCTCGTCAATGATGCTTTCATCGCCGTGCACAATGTGTACGTCCGGTTGGGCCTCAAAAATTGAAAGCTGACGCTCGAGCTTCTGCGCACGCCAAAGGTCATCCGAATCCAGAAAACCAACAAATTCCCCCCGTGCTTTGGCCAAAGCCGCATTGCGAGCCACACTCTGTCCCTGATTGGGCTGATAAATATATTGAATTCGCTCATCCGCCAAGTAAGACGCCAAAACCTCTCGTGTATCGTCAGTGGAGCCATCATCGACAATCAGTAGCTCCCAGTTTGGCATGGTCTGGGCCAACACACTCTCCACCGCCTCTCTAATGAAGCGCGCGCGGTTGTATGTTGGGGTCACAATACTGACTTTCGGGCAGTCAGCGGTCATCGAATCAACCCCCTTCATCCAGCCAAGCCTGAAACATCAGTACACCCCATAAAGCAAAGGCATGATCATCTTGCCCTAAAAGGTGCGCCTGCCAAAGACGACGAACGGGGGTCGGGTTAAAGTAACCCTCACGCTGTAATCGGCCCTCGTCAAGAAGGTTCTCTGCCCAGTCCCGCAAGCTGGTGCGTAACCAT
>Ga0306900_1000478_pt1 | contig 17366 bp, 16 predicted proteins | sample AntRauMFilla3765_FD_190416 | JGI IMG/M metagenome (GOLD analysis project Ga0306900, IMG submission 190416) | Saline lake microbial communities from Rauer Islands, Antarctica - Metagenome Filla 3 #765 (v2) (version 2) | ecosystem: Environmental > Aquatic > Non-marine Saline and Alkaline > Saline ... | reverse complement strand
CTGCTTGCGGTGTGGTCGATGCAGGCCGCCGCTTAAAAAGACGCTACGAGATGCCGTTCGGGTCAGTCCGCAGTGGTGAGAGTGATCTCCTCGTCGGTGAGGTAACACTGTGGATCCGGCGCGAACATGTCGTCGTTGACCGTCTTCGAGCGCAGCGGCGAGCCGCCGCGGCAGATCGCCTGATACCTGCAGTCGGTGCATTTCTCCGTGAGGTGATCGGTCCGGTTTCGGAGCGCCTCCAAGATGGGGTCGGAGTCGTCGGTCCAGATCTCGCCGAATGGACGCTCCCGAACGTTGCCCACGGTGTAGCCCTGCCAGAACTGATTGAGATGGACATCCCCGGTGGGGTCGACATCCGCCACGCGCTCGCCCGTCGGATCGCCGCCGTTCTGCCGGAGGTAGGCTTCGATGTCCGCTGCCTGAGCCGCACCCATCTCTCGACGTGCATACTCGACCAGAAAGCCGGCGTCGGCGTAGTTGCCGACCAACAGGGTCTCGATTTCCTCGCCGCAGTCGTGGTACTCCCGTGTGAGATCACACAGCGTCTCGATGGCGGCCCGCTTTTCGGCGGGCGTCAGGTCGGCGTCGACGATCTCCTTGCCCCGGCCGCCGTAGTCGAGATGGTAGAAACAAAAGCGGTCGACGCCCACGTCGGTCAGCAGGTCGATAATCCCCTCCAGATCCTCGTCGTTGTACTTGGTAATCGTGTACCGAAGCCCTGTTTTCACGCCGACGTCGAGACACGCCTTTATACCGCGGATCGCTGCCTGAAACGCGCCCTCCTCGCCGCGGAACTCGTCGTTTCGGGCTTCGAGGCCGTCGACGGAGACGCCCGCATATTTCAGTCCGGCCTTCTTCAGTTCCCGGATGTTCTCGCGTGTGATCAGTGTACCGTTGGTTGACAACACGGGCCGGATGCCGAGATCGGACGCATAACTGACCAGTTCGGCGAGATCCTCTCGAACGAGCGGCTCGCCACCCGAAAACAGGACGACCGGCACGCCGAAATCCGAGAGCTGTTCGAGGAGGTATTTGCCCTCGTCGGTCGAGAGTTCCCCCGGCAATGGTTCCTCGCATGCGCCAGCGTAGCAGTGGCTACAGTAGAGATTACACTGCTGGGTCATGTTCCAGACGACGACCGGTCTGCGCTGTTTGTCTTCGGTGATCTGTGGTTTCGTGCTTTCGGCGGCCGCCGCATACCTGAGGCCGTCGCTCTCGGCGTCGACGTCACAGAGCAGTTTACTGATCGAGATCATTCCAACGGTCGACCAGTTGCTATCCGAGAAAAATAACCGCGCAGTGGATTCCCACTCAGTGGGAGCGCGCGAGGGTTACTCGGTGAGTTGCATGATGTTGCCGTTCCGGCTGATGTGGAGGTCGCGACCGACCTCGTAGCCGAAGGCGCTGGCAGTGTTGACGTAGCCCGAGTAGCCCTTGAGGTTCTGGTGGCTCGGAATCAGGTGTTGTGGCTGGAGCGCGTCGAGCATCTGGTAGTGGCCCTCTTGGCTCAGGTGACCCGAGACGTGGATGTCGTCGTAGATCCGTGCGCCCTGCATTTTCAGGAGGCGTTCGGACTGGTAGCGGTTGCCCTCGTTGGTCGGCTCGGGGATGATCCCGGCCGAGAACAGTACCTTGTCGCCGTTGTCGAAGTCGTAGTTGGTCTCGCCGCGGCCCATCCGGGTCAGCAGCGCCCGCGGCTCGCCCTGGTGGCCCGTCACTATCGGCAGGAAGTTCTCCTTGCCGTCTTTCATGATGCGGTTGAGACTCTGGTCGATGGCGCGTCGATGACCGTACATCTCGATGTTCTCGGGCAGGTCGACGTCCAGGTGGGACGCTGTACCGGTGTATTTCTCCATTGAGCGACCCAGCAGGATCGGTTTGCGGCCGATCTCTTGGGCGAACTCGAGGAGGCTCGATACGCGGGCGATGTGGCTTGCGAACGTCGTGGCCACGATCCCGCCGTCGTAATCTTCGAGGCTCAGCATGGTGTCGTGGAGCTCTTTTCGGGCGACCGACTCGGAGGGTGTCCGACCCTTCCGGTTGGCGTTGGTGCAGTCCTCAATGTAACACAGCACACCCTCGCCCTCACGACCGATCTCACGGAACCGCTTCATGTCGAACGGATCTTCGAGCACGGGGTTGTGGTCGATGCGTTTGTCGAGGCCGTAGACAATGGCCCCTTCAGGGGTGTGGAGGACTGGGTTGATGGCGTCGATGGTCGAGTGAGTGACGTTGACGAACTCCATGTCGACCTGATCGCCGATGCGCATGGTTTCGCCGGCGTTCATCACTTGGAGGTCGTTTTGGACGTCGAATTTGTCCTCGTCGCGGATCTGCTCGCGGACGAGTTCGATGGTGAAGGGTGTCGCCACGACGGGAGCGTCGTAGCGGTGGGCGAGTTTCGGGATTGCACCGATGTGGTCGAGGTGGCCGTGAGTCGGGACGATGGCCTTGATATCGCCGTCGAGTTCGCTCATCACGCGGTCGTCGGGGATCGCGCCCATGTCGATGAGATCCAGACTGTGCATCCGCTCGGTCTGGACGTTATCGTGGATCAGTACCTGCGAGAGGTTCAGCCCCATATCGAAGATGACGATGTCATCGTCCATACGGACTGCCGTCATCTGTCGACCAACCTCTTCGTAGCCGCCTACTGTCGCAATTTCTATTTCCATAGGTATGCCGAACGGGAGCGGTTCACGCGTACACAGAGCAACGACATCGAAACCATCAGGGGGCAGCCGAAAGCGAACTGCACCGCACCGCCGGAGCCGAGGACCCGATTCGATTGCGCGTCTACTGCACGGGAACCGCGCGTTGGTTACTCCAATAGCTACTCCGAAGACGTAAATAGTCAGTGACTTATCGCGCCCTTCGGGCGATCACACGCGACAGCTCAGCGCCAGCCCACCAAACAAAACAGTCGACGACTCCTACCGTCCTATTTGAACGGAATGAACTGCCCGTTGATGTCCCACTCGTGAATACAGTAGATGCTGCCCGTTGCGCCATCGGCAATCTCCCAAGAGTCCGTCTTGGCGTTCCACTGCTCGGTTCTCCCACACCGCTCGCAGGTTCGTGCTGTCGGTCGACGAAGCGTTACGGTCATACCCGAACGGGAGTCGTCCACCGATTTAAACGTGACTCGTCGAAGCCAGCGGTCGAGAGTCCGACACGGTCGTCGACGCAATGGTCGACACAACGGGCAAGGCGACTCACCGATCAGGAGCTTTTGCCGACCGACTGCGTAAAATTCGGGCCTAAAACGTTTGTATCTGGTCCTAAAATGGGTTGTATAATTTAAATACAGTCTCTTATAGTGGGAAAAAGGATTACTTGTTGTATCATCTCTAGTATGATGTATGATACCGAACAACGCGGATATCGATCCGTTCTCTCCGGAGACGAACTACTTCGAGTGCATAGCGTGTGGTAAGCGAGAGATCAGCGATAAGCGACTGACAATCTGTAAGGGGTGTGGTGGACAACTCCAGAACATCGCTGTCCCACGGGAGTAAGTCGACCACGCGACCTTTTAAACCGGCCTACGCGGGCTGTGAGCGACTGGTTTCGATCCCCCCGGCCAGTCGGTCGACGATGAGGACCGCTCCCGCGCCGACGACCGCGAACAACAGGAACAGACCGACCGTCTGGAACGTCCACGCTGTGCCCTCCGCGGTCAGTTCGAGCGTCGTCTGTTCGACCGGTGCTCGCAGCGCGCCGACGATCAGGCTCACCAGAAACGCCAGCGTCGCCTCCCGGTAGCGGTCGAGCGCCCACCGCACGCTGTGGGCGAGCGTAAACAGCCCGACGACACCGCCGGCCATGAACGTTACCACGGGGATCGCCGCGTCGACCACCGTATCGGTCCCGCCGCCGTTGAGCGTGCCGAACAGGACGTCGGTAAACCGGCTCAACGCGTTCGACATGTAGTCGTACTGGCCGAGCATGAGCAGCAGCAACGAGCCCGAGACGCCGGGCAGAATCATCGCACTGACTGCAATGGCTCCGGCAACGAACACCACCGGCAGCGACGACCCCAGTGCTCCGGCCGCGTAGCCCGACAGCAGAAACGCCAACAGGAAGCCGCTCGCCGCGGCGACCCGTCGACCCCGCGTCGACAGCGACACCTCGCTGTAGAGGACGGCCGCCGAGGCCCCGATCAGCCCGAAAAAGAAGCCGTAGGTTTCGACCGGATTCGTCTCCAAAAGCACGCTAATGATCCGAAGAACGGTCACGACGGCTGTCGCGATGCCGGCACCCAGCGCAAGCAGAAATCCGGTGTCGATCTCCCGGAGTGCTGCGACGGCGTCGGGTCGACTCTCGGCTCGCAGCCCGCCGAGGATGCGCCGGAGTCGACCGGGTTCGATTGCGGTGACCGCGCCGATCAGCCGCTCGTAGATCCCCGTAATGAGGGCGATGGTGCCGCCGGAGACGCCGGGTACTGCGTCCGCTGCGCCCATGCCGAGGCCGCGGAGATAGATGCCGACCATATCGCGGAGTGTCGTCATTACCGGCTTCTGGGCGGCCCACGGCATTGGTAGTTCGGGTTTACTGGTCGACGTTCGCCGTCGACAGAGCCATCCTAACTGGTAGTCAGTGGCTACGTTCTACCAACTGTCGATTGGAATCAACTCAGAAAAACCCGCCGTCGTAGTCAGTGACTACTCTCGGCTTTCGGCTATTTAGCCCTCGGTTGTCGCCTCGGAGAGGTCGACCGTGACCGCGCTGTCGTCCACGCCGACGACCTGTGCCTCGTCGACGTCGGCCTGTGTCGTCGCCGGATCATCGCTGGTCGTGAACGTGTACTGGCCCGTCGCCTGCACGCTCGTGTTGGTGTAGCCGTTTTCGGGACCGAACTCGTCGTAGCCGGTCGTCGAGTACGGCAGCGTCATCTCGAAGTTGCCCTCGTCGTCGGCGGTCGCATACTGGGTGTAGGTGAACGTCTCACCGGAGTCGGCAATTTCCATCTCGACGGTCGCACTGACTTCCTCGCCAGGCGCTGCATTCGTTCCCTCGACGGTGGCACCGGGAACTCGCTCGAAGGTCTTGACCCAGTCCGGATTCGTTTCGAGGAGCTGATCCACGGAGAGACCGGTTCCGCGGAGCGTGCTGAACAGGTCACTCTGATAGCCGCGCTGATTGAGCGCGTCCGATTCGCTGGTTTTGACCAGCCGGTAGTGTTGGAGTGCGTCGACGCGTTCGGTCGGATTTGCACCGATTCCGCCCAGTTGCGCACCGGGGTTCTCGTCGACGTAGGCCTCTGCCTCCGCGAGCGTGTCGAACGTCTGGATGTCCGATGCCGGATCGAAGCTATCGATTGTGACCTGTTGGCCGTTCTGTGTTTGGACGGTTCGCGGCTCGGTTTCGATCACGATTGGATCTGGGTCGGCCGCACTCCCGTGGTAGTTGTACAGCCGGATCATCTGGCTGTCGTAGTACCGTTGGGTACGAAGTGTGACAGGCTGGCCGAACTGCTGGCCCTGCTCGGTTTGGATGAGTGGGTAGGCTCGGTTGAGGAAGTCCGACTGGCTTATCTCCTCTTCGTTGTAGAAGACGGTTGGCGCGCCGAACTTCGAGCCCGGCGTCACCATCTGCCAGTCGACCATCACGTACCGTGTCTGGTCGTTTTCGCCCATCTTCTCGCCGAGCGCGTCGGCTGCCCGCCGTTCGGATGGAGCCAGCAGGTAGTTGGCCGCCTCAGTTGCCCCCTGCTGGAACGGGTTGGCGTTCGGGATTCGCTCGCCTTGGGTTGTGATCCAGTGGCCGTAGTCCCACCACGACTGGACGCCGTAAGCACCATCTCGATACTCGAAATCATCGTCGTCGGGACGGTCGTAGGTGCCGTAGTACTCCATGGGATTGTCGTTGCCTTCGAGTTCGCCGGGATGTGGCGTTTCAGAACTTAGCCAGTTGAGGCTATCTTCCCACTCGGTGACTCCACCCGGACCGTTTCGATCACCGGCTGCCCACGCCGACCCCGCAAAGGGGAATAACAACGGTGCGGTAATCATCAGAAAGACCGCCACTACAACCATAACCTGCCAACCTTCGAGGTTGCGCACGGACTCTTGGAGTGAATCGCCTGCCGTATCGAGGTCGATATATCCGAGCACTTGTGCGACGAAGAGTGCGTTGAACACCGCGACTACGATTGCCAGATAGATGTTAAATCGGGCTTGGGTGAAGGCGGCCGAAGTCATAAACGCCGCCCAGACCAGCAAGTAGAGGTCTACCGCATCGTACCGGTGGAGGAACGTCGCACCGACGAGCAGGCCAGTGACGACGACGAGGCCGACCACCTGCCAGCTCGTGCCGAAGACGCCGGCAATCGCGCTGAAAATCGGTGTAGCGAGGTAAATCAGTCCGACTGTAGCGAGAGACGCAACGACGTAGCCCGTTTTCCTGATATCGTCACTTCGGATGAGTGGTCGAGCGAGGACGATAAGCACGGCGAGGAGTGCGGTAAAGAACGCGAGGCCGTACTCGGAGTAGATGATCTCGAATGCCGAGCCGCGGGAGAGGAACGGTTGGGCCTCACCGACTGTGCGAGCCGTTGCACCGGAGCTAAATCCGATTCTGCTGAGTACTGTGTTGATGAGTGACTGAGCAAAACTCGAGAAGATGCCGATCGCAATGACGAGAATACCGCCGACTGCAACAGGATACAGTGATGTGTCAATATCACGTGTTTCCCACACACGAGCGAGGAAACCGAGGAAGATACAGCCAATCCCGACACCGAGTGGAAGAATCACTTGGAGAAGGGTGTAGTCGGTTGCACCACCAATAGTGAACCTACTCAGTGGAACGAACATCAACAGTCCAGTGACGATCATCGAAATCGCACCGACGAACGCCATCGGCTCCGGGCTCCGTTCGTGGAACACGTCACTCGTGAGTTTGACGGCGAAGAAAACCCCCGTAAAACCGACAAGGAGAATCCCCGGTGGCCACGCCCACATATAGAGAGCGGCTGCGATGCCGGCTCCAACCGAATAAATCAGCGGTCGACGAAGCGCGTCGATATCTCGATCGGCGACTAGTTCCCAGACCGGCTGTTCACGCTGGGCAACCGTCAGTGCAGCAACGAAGCCGAAGACACCGAGCGTCTGGAAGAAGACTTCGGCCGCGTGGTGGTCGAAAAAGCCAACTACGCTGTAGTTGAGAACCGTCCCCGGAAGGAGTGCAAGGACGGTGACTCCCGCGAGTGCAGGGCCACGGCCGGCGACCCGAGCTGCGATGAGATACGTCGGAATCACCGCAAGTATAAGAAAGACGGGGGCGGCGACGAGCATGACGAAGCCGATGTACTCCCCAGAAGGATTGCCAAAGCTTGTGAGGAGAATAAATCCTGCGACGATCTGATCGAATAGTGTCCCGAACTGTTCGGCACTCGTCCCGGCGGGATAGTTCGTCCACGGATCGAACGGCATCGTCGACGGGAAGTTGTCGAGGAGATACGACGTCTCCCGGAAATGATACCACGCGTCGTTGCCACGGAACGTGACGCCGCCATCGGTCTGGAAATTACTCAGTGCCCGGAGGCGTGTGGCCAGCATGAACGCCATGAGCGCGACAAGCACTGGAACGTGATACCACTGCTTGGCATACGCGAGTACAGAGCCCTCAGACTCTGTCTGACTCTCGCTACGCTGTTTTGCTGCGTTACTCATTATAATGAAGCAGTTACAAGAACTCAATAAACCTTGTGAAAGAGCGCGTGTACATATCACACTGATTTCGGACGGTTACCACCGCGCTCACGAGTTCACAACGCTTATTCATTGGTGTGGGAAATCCACGCTCAATGAAGGTTTCAGTCGTCGTCTGTACGTACTCCGAGGATATCTACGACCATTTTCAGGAGGCCGTCGACAGCGTTCTCGCGCAGACCTACGACGATATTGAACTCGTTGTCGTCTCCGACGGCAACGAAGCAGTTTATCAGCGAATGACGGACGATTACGGTGACTTGGAGAACACAATCGTCTCTCGAACCGACGAAAACGTCGGTATTTCCGCTGCACGAAATCACGGAATCGAACGGGCAACCGGAGATGTGGTTGCTCAGATCGACGACGACGCTATCGCGGATCCAAACTGGATCGAAGAGCTTGTTAGCGTCTACGAGTCGACTGATGCAATTGCTGTCGGCGGGAAAATGACGCCCGCATGGGTCGCAGGCAAACCCGGATTTCTCCCCGAAGAGTTCTATTGGCTGATCGGCGTCACGCACAGAGGGTTCGCCGAGCCCGGTGAGGAAGTCCGAAACACCTTCGGCTCGAATATCTCTTTTCGTCGGGAGGTAATAACGGAACTCGGCGGCTTTGATCCCAACGTCGGCCGGAAAGGCGACGCCGAGATCCAAGCTCACGAGTCGGAACTCTGTACGCGGCTGCGCCAAGAGTTCGGCAGAGGGGTTGTGTACAATCCTGACGCCAAGGTTGCCCACAAAGTATTCGACTATCGAACGAACCCGGTCTGGCTGATCAAACGTGCGTTCTGGCAGGGATACTCGAAGCGTGCACTGGAGACGCTGCTTCCGGATGCTGGACGGGATGAGGAGTCGGCATTTCTCTCGTTTTTGTTACTCGACTCGATCCCGTGGCGCGTCCGCCGCTTCGTCTCGAAGCCCTCAATCACCGTGGTAAGTCAACTCGTCTGGCTCGTCATGCTGACTGGACTGGTCGGGCTGGGATATCTGTACGGTATTTATAAATGGCGCTGAATTCCCTCGCACGTCGACTACTCTACTAGATAGAATATCTTCGTAGCACCAACAAACCTATCAGAACTGGTCACCCACTCAGTAGCCATATGGTCGAAACACGGGAATCGATTGGGGTCGTGGGGTTGGGGTACGTTGGATTACCCCTCGCCTTGGCATTTACGCGGGCGGGATACGAGGTCGTTGGCGTCGACATCGACGAGACACGGGTCGAGACGCTTCGAGCGGGCGACTCGTATATTACGGACGTCTCTGACGACGCAGTCGCAACTGCGCTCGATGAGGGATTCCGTCCAACGACGGAGTACGAGGAACTCAGTACCGTCGAGGGTGTGTCGGTCTGTGTACCGACACCGCTTCGCAAGACAGGAACGCCAGAGATGTCCTATGTCGCCGATGCGGTCGGTCGACTGGCACAGATAGTGCCGCGGAACTGCACAGTTGTCCTCGAAAGCACCGTCTACCCCGGAGCGACGACCGAAGTCGTGGTGCCGGCGTTCGAAGACGAAGGCTACCATATCGGCGAAGACCTGTTTTTGGCCTTCTCGCCCGAGCGAATCGACCCCGGCAACGAAGAGTACGAACCACACGAGATTCCCAAAGTGATCGGCGGCGTAACCGACGCCTGTGGTGACCGCGCCGAAGCACTCTATGATCCCGCCTTCGACGAACTCGTTCGCGTTACCTCCGCCACCGAGGCCGAACTCGTCAAACTCCTCGAAAACACGTTCCGAGCGGTCAACATCGGGCTGATAAACGAGATCGCACAGATCGCCTACGAGCTCGATGTCGACATCTGGTCGGTGGTCGACGCGGCGTCAACCAAACCGTTTGGATTCATGCCCTTTTATCCTGGTCCTGGACTCGGCGGCCACTGTATCCCGGTCGACCCGACGTTCCTCTCGTGGAAGGCAAATCAGCACGATATCGAGACGCGGTTTATCGACCTTGCTGATAGGATCAACCGAGAGATGCCTCGCCACGTCGTCCGACGGATCACTGACCTCGTGAACGACAACGGTGTCGCACTCCCCGATGCGCGTGTTCTCGTCGTTGGTGTCGCCTACAAACCGGATGTAACCGACACGCGAGAGTCGCCCGCTCACGACGTGATCCAACTGCTCGAAAAGAGAAATGTCGACGTCGACTATCATGATCCGCACGTTCCCGTGTTCGAAACCGATGGACTGCAGTACGAGTCGGTCCCGCTATCGACCGAAACTCCGGATTTCTACGACTGTACAGTCGTGTTGACCGACCACAGTGTGCTTGACATCGAAGCGATAGTCGAGTCGGCATCGGTCGTCTTCGATACGCGGAACGCGGTCGACGAGAGGGGTCGTGGCAACGTCGTGCGACTCTAATACGGTCTGATCGACCTCGGCAGTCGACCACGACGGGGAACGGAGCTGAGTTCCGTCTTGTGGCGTCGTACTGGGTGTCCCACGAGAAGAGGTTCATAGCGGCAACGGCTACGTTTCTTTGGCAGGTGCGCCGACCACAGTCGAACCTGCAGTTACGTCGTCTAATACGACCGAGTTTGCGCCGATGACACAGCCCTCGGCCAAGTCGATATCACCCAACACGACCGAACCAGCACCGATAGAAACGTTATCAGCGATAGTTGGATACTCTTCGGACGGGTCGGGGCTACGTCGACCGAGAGTGACGTTCTGTTGAATCCGAACGTTCGAGCCCACTTCTACTTCGTGTCCGACGACGATTCCGATTGGATGTGGTAAGGTGGTGCTGGGAGGTAACGGGATCGAAATATCGCACGAGGTGGCGATTTTGTGCTCGCGGAAGATGACTGCATTGTACAAATTTATGACGTTGATTCCGATGAGAGATTTCACCGTTAGATGGAGCGCCATCAGCAGTCCATCGGATTTCGACCGCTGGATAAACCTGTTCAGTAGCCCCATAGTAGCTCTTCTATGCATGTCGGGATTAAATCTTATTCGGTGAGAAGAAGTAGTCCCAAGAATCTGGCCCGTGCAATGACCCTGACCACGGCGGGCCGATTGGAGAACCATTTTATTACTGCTGTGATCTACAGGAAGATGTGACAAATAGTAAGACACGCGTGCCGGGACTGACCGACCGATGACCGAGTATCCCGATGTGTGTGTCGTTTCGCATCCGATCGGTGCGGCCGGGATCGCGGTCGAGGATCTACTCGCGGTTCTCACCTCGATCACGGCCGTCTCACTGATTACGGCGGGTATCGACGACGAGTCGGGAATGCCTGACGACTGTGAGGTCGTCATCGTGTCGGAGGACGACACTGGCCGCGGTGTCGTGGTCTCGGCAGTCCGCTATCTCCGCAATCAGCTACTGATGTGTCGACAGCTCCGACGACGAAACGAACCCGTCGTGGTGTTTTTCGGCGCAACTTCCTATCTGCTTCCGATCTTGTTTGCACGACTGTTGGGGAAGACGGTCGTGTTAGAGCCCCGTGGTGACGTACCACTCTCGTTGAAGCTCAACTGGGAACGACGGATTCCGGCTCCGCTCGCGAGACTGCTGGCAGGGGTAGTGGCACTGCTTGAGCGTATCGGCTATTGGGTTGCGACAGACATCATTACCTACACGCCAGCGATGGCACAGGAGTTGGGACTCGATCACTATGAGGAGAAACTCCACCCGAACGGGGCTCGGTTTGTCGACACCGATCGGTTTTCGCCCGCCATCCCGTTCGAGGACCGCGAGAACGTCGTCGGCTTCATCGGACGTTTAGACGAAGAAAAAAACATTCGCACGCTCGCGACGGTTGCGAAACAGCTTCCAGACAACGTGACGTTCCGCTTCGTCGGCGACGGCGGACTCAAATCGTGGCTCGAAGCCGAACTCGCGGCCGAGATCGAACAGGGGGCCGTTGAGACGGTTGGCTGGGTCGACCACGATGAGGTCCCCACCGAGTTGAATCGATTTCGGCTCCTCGTATTACCTTCAGAGCCGACCGAAGGGCTTCCCACAGTTATCCTCGAATCGCTGGCCTGCGGAACGCCCGTGTATGCGACACCCGTCTCCGGCGTTCCGGATGTCGTCCGCGATGGAGAGACCGGCTTTCTGATGGGTTCAAACCGAGAGGCGGACATTCGAACGGATATCGGTGAAATCCTCTGTCGGGACGATCTCGACCAAATCAGTGCTACCGGTCGTGAGTTGATTTGTGAGGAGTACAGCTTCGAAGCGGCCGTCGACCGGTACTCGGTGATTTTAAATCAGTTATCCGAGAAATAAAGAAACAGAAGGATATCTATGAATGAAGATACGCCGGTAGTGTTGAATATTTGTGAACGCCTTTTTTCTGATTTTCATGAACAGGAGGTTGTGTACTGTCATTGGAAGAGTAACGAACATCTTCTGGAAGGATTAGCAGGTACAACCGATCTCGATATCATCGTCGAAAGTCGAGAGAAAGTAGAAAAAATATTACATCAAAACGGGTTCAAACGATTTGAGCCGTCGTGGTTCATTCAGTATTCCGGTCTCGAAGATTACCTTGGATACGACGTGGAGACGGGCCAAATCGTTCATATTCATCTCCATTATCGACTTGCAATCGGAAACAAACGACTCAAAGACTACCATCTCCCATGGCTGAACATTCTATTCAAAAGACGTGTCCTCGATGAAGAACACGGCATATATAGAGTAGATCCAGCGATGGAAATGATATTGTTACTCGTTCGCTATGCATTAAAAATACAGAAACGAGATTACATTAAATCTGTTTCTGGAGAGTATCTGAGCGAGAATGTTGTTCGTGAATACGAATGGCTACGAGAACGAGTGGATAGCGAGGAGGTGGGTCGACTGGCAGTTGATCTGTTAAATAATGAGGCTGGAGAAATCGTTGGGTCTATGCTTGCCTCACGCCCTAGTCTACGGCAGTTCCGAAAACTTCGTACCGTATGTACTGAGGAACTTTCAACATCTCGGACGTACGGTTATTTTGAGTCGCAAGTGCGGGGGTTGTTGCGTGAGGTCTTTCTGGGATGTCGCTCACTCAACGGGCGTTACTTCGATCAACCACGATTCTATCGGCGAACAGTTCCAGCCGGCGGACTCCAAGTAGTACTGCTTGGTGTTGACGGCGCGGGAAAATCGACACTTATCGAAGAACTTGAGGAGTGGCTCTCGTGGAAGCTTGATGTCCAACGGATCTATTACGGGAGCGGTGATGGGGCTGCAACTTGGTTACGATATCCTCTTATCGCTGTTCGAAAACGAATTGCGGGTGGAGAGACAGTAGCGTCAAACGATTCGACATCGGATCGACCGCTGGTAATGCGAATCGGTCGAGTCCTTCGCGGTGTCGTGCTTGCTCGCGAACGCCGTAAGAAATTACGAAAAGGCTGGCGGGCGAGAAACCGCGGGCTGGTTGTTCTGGGTGATCGATACCCCCAAAGCCAAATTATGGGCTTCAGTGATGGCCCACTGCTTGATCATCTATCTGATTCGTCATCTCGGTTATTTCGATATTTGGCTAGTTGGGAGCGAATTGTCTACCGTTCCGCTGAGAGCAGACCACCGGATCTTGTCATCAAACTCGACATCTCACCGGAGACTGCCAGAGAGCGAAAACCAGAGATGTCGAAGGATAAATTCGAAACCCGTGCAAAGGCGGTCGAATCGGTCGAATATGATACAGATGTCGTTGTCGTTAATGCAGAGCAACCACTCGAATCGGTGCTAAAAGAAGTAAAACAGCACGTCTGGAAGCGGATGTAGTTTGTGGGATCCATTCAGTATGAGATCTATGACGAGTTGTTTAATTACTTTGGACAAACACCCTTGTTTATGTCATATAGTGGAATCGGTCGTCGCCTTCGAGAATTCTACGAATACAAAGTGAAGTCGACTCGTGACCTTCTTTTACAAGGTGAACTCGGATTCCTTTTGGGTGGAATTATTGAAGAGGTCACCGGACGAAACCCATATTTTTGGTATCGACAGAAGGCAGGCAAAGATCGATTCGTTACAAGAAGTGTCCGAGATCATGAAATGTGGATTGATCTCTACGATCGAGGGCTCTCACGGCACTTGTTCATCCGAGGTGTTCACGAACGTGAGGCAACAGAAGCATATCGGGATGCTCTCTTGAACTTACGGGGTACGGTTGACGAAAAAATTACAGTGCTAGAGGTTGGTGCGAATATTGGCTATTACGTTCTAGAGGAAGCGCAAGTGCTCGGTAATACGGCCTCAATCATCGCTTTTGAACCAGATCCGCAGAATCAAGAACTGTTAGAACGAAACGTAGCACACAACGGTTATACAGACCAAGTTGAGCTATCGACAAAAGCGGTCGATACCACGTCCGGTGAGCGAACGTTTCATCGATCAACACACTCGAACTGGAATCGACTTGAACAGGATGATGAGACAGGAAACGTAGATCAACTTGTCGATTCGTATCCTGTTGAAACGACGAATCTCGATGACTTTCTATTTGAGCGAGAGATCGATCCAAATGCAGTAGGTGCACTCCGAATGGATCTCGAAGGGCACGAACTCCATGTCCTCGAAGGGATGGATGAGATTCTCCAAGCGGATGAACCAATGGTACTGTTCGTCGAATTTCATCCGGCATTTGTGGGTAGAGAATCGTACGAGTCTGCGATTTCAATGCTGGAATCACACGGTTTTGAAATTACGTTCGCCGATCGGAGTTTGGAAGTATTGGACATCGATTCGTTCGATAGGTTACGATCTGTGCACGGATCACACGTCCGAGTTATTTTTTCTCGATAAATATGGGTTTTAAATAACTTAAATAATCATAACATATGTGCCTATTCTATAAGAAATTATTTTGGACACTGTCTAGTTAGTGACCCCCTCAGCTGGTGTTCGATCACCTAGCGATTGATGCGGTCGCTGGCGGTTATAATAATATGCGAACTGCGAACACTAGCGGCGAACGCTCGACCGACTGCCCACCCACGAATTATGGAAGCGGTCGATCCTCATTTTGAGCGTCTGAAACTATTTTTCGATTAGGTTTCGGTCTGTATAATCACGCCGACCGCTCAGCCCTAATCGAGCAAGGGCAGTCTGGTAGCCGAAGCCATCGACAAGAAACACAGCCTCCGAGAGGTCGTGTTTCTCAGAAAGTCCATGCAGAAACGCAGCAGCTGGATCGGTGCCGTGAGTTCCGAACAGATCGACACCTAGAATCAACTTGGTGTCGAGGTCTATTGTAGCATATAACCAAGACCACTCGCCATTGATTTTGACAGCGGTCTCGTCTACAGCAACCCGCTTCGGCTTCGCCTCAGGCGGGTCGGGCACGCTGTCAGCAATTCGATGTACCTACTGAAAGATCGCCTGATGAGAGCGTTGCACACCGAATAATCGGAGAATTGCTTGTGTTTCTCTAAGCAAACAACCGGTCGCGTGGAGCCGGACGGAGAACGCCCTGACGGGCGTTGCCGTCCGCTCCCAACATTCAACATTTGCCGTATCCAACATCTCTCTGAGCAGTTCTGGCGACAGCATAGACAACTCAAACTACGAACTGCTCACTTCTCAAATTGGCTTAATTAGGCAGTATCTGATATTTTCTTTTTCCAAAAATATGTTCGATAGTATCTCAATCGCCATGTTTTTCAGATCTAAAATCGTAGCTTCCTCAATGACACACAGCCTATAATGAGTGTAATCTATTAACAAGAATTACAGGCTCAGAAATATCGTGTTTCTCGTTAATCTCAGCGAGAAATGTTTAAGCAATTACTGTGTTTATGAGGGTGTATAGAATAATCAGCACACCAAAGAGCAAGGTGAACGCTGAGGTGGATGAGTTTAGCGACCCTGAAAAATGATTCTTCGGTAGAGTCGTTCTTTAATGTCGTGGAGACAGACATTAGCGTTCTTTGAACATCTCTCCTTCGAGTTTCTCGAAGAGTTCGACGTGAGTGCGATGACTACCGACCAAGACGCGTCGAAATGGTACAATCTTACGGCTATGGAGTATTCTCACGGCTATGGTTGCACGATCGTCTCAACCGGCCAAAAGATCCGATTGCATCTGAGTTCACCGAGAGCAAACAGCGCCAGAAGATATGGCGAGTGCGTCACATGTGACGCACTCGCCGTCGCCAAGCCGATCTGAATAGTCGGTGACAGCACCTACAACACGCTTGACTGGCACGACTCCTCTGGTCAGTAAGTGTCGTGCCAGTCGCCCTGTACAACGCACGGAACACTGACGACGCGAAAGACATCGAATACAGGGTCAAAGACCATATCACCGAACAAAGCAAGGGCATCCAGTTCAAGCAATCAGAGCTAGACGAGACGTACAACCGCCGCACAGGAGTTGAACGAACCAACGGATCAGTGAATGACTGCGGCTTCGGGCGCACTCATACCCGAGGCCGTAACCATGCGCCTTGTCGTCGTAATTATCAACTACAAACGTGGAGACAATCCGGAAAGTACCGTAATCACGATGTGAAAATTTTTCTATGACACCATCATAATTTGTCAACGAATTATTTCAATGATATCTTTGAAAGGTAGAATATATTTTGTTGGAACATGTCTGTCTATAATTCGATAAATACATTCAAATGTAGATTTTTGACTCGTGTCTATCCAATCTGGCCGAGATCCGTATTCAATTCGATCATACCCCCATTTTCTTGCATATAATTTTTCCGTTCGGTTTTTTTTCTCATTGTAATTTTCTCCGCTAGACCTTACTTTTTCACGATATATCGGATATCGATCTTTCTGATGATCAAATATTACTGTGGGGCAAACAGCAAAATTCCAACTAGTAAAGTGATAGTGTCCAAGATAAAAATCTAAATGTTCACCTTGTGGAAATCTCTCATCCCAAGCGTAGTCTTCGATACACTCTCGTCGTACAATAGCAGCATTTGTCAGTTTGTCAAATCTTGCTATTGGAAGAGTGGGTTTAATCCATTCTATATCGGGATCAGATTGGATTGAATGGACGAGGAATTTTCTTCCATTCAATAATGTTCGTTTGTGGAGGTTCGAACACCCAGAGCGGATCCGACTAGCTTCCATCACGACACCACTAACCGCACCGAGATTTGGATTATAATCAAGAGCCGTCATCAGATCTTGAAGTCTAGACGCTGGTGGAATTATCATGTCATTATCTGCAACGATTAGAAAGTCCTCTGTGAGTTCATCAGCTATTGCGGATCGACACGCACCGATTCCAGAATCGTATTTTAGGTTTAGGACCGTCAGTTCAAAATTCCAATCACGTGCATAGAGCGCGCTGCGTTCATTGATATTTCCATTATCCGCGATAATTGCTCGATTTATTGCTTCACCGTCGACGGATTCCAAACATCGCTTCAAAGCCTTTGTTCGCGTGAAAACGGGTAGACCAATAGCGATAGAACACTCTGTAATATCCACATTTTGAGTACCCTTCGGTGAGTTCATACTAAATAATTGAATGGCAGTGTATTTATTGTTTTGAACGACCGAAATTAGCTTTACAAGTACTTAGAGCCAATTTCACACTATCATGCGAATCAAATCTGTAGACTATTAATCATTTCCATTAAAACTATCATTCTCGAATGGGATGTCTCGTTCGTTCTCACTCAATTTATATAGAATAAATACTTAGCCG
>Ga0306900_1000461_pt1 | contig 17734 bp, 16 predicted proteins | sample AntRauMFilla3765_FD_190416 | JGI IMG/M metagenome (GOLD analysis project Ga0306900, IMG submission 190416) | Saline lake microbial communities from Rauer Islands, Antarctica - Metagenome Filla 3 #765 (v2) (version 2) | ecosystem: Environmental > Aquatic > Non-marine Saline and Alkaline > Saline ... | reverse complement strand
ACGCGAATGGCTTGAACAATTCATGCATTACTACAACCGCCAGAGACCGCATCAATCACTCGATGGACGAACGCCAGCTGAAGAGGTGCTTAACTAGACAGTGCCGTGTGGGTGTAGATGGTATCGAGTTGACATCGGGACATGAGGGGCTAAACATGGTACTAACCAATCGATATGGAAAGCTTACTGAAACGGAGGTTCACGACCTGCTCCGCAACGAACGCAGGCGGCAGGTCATCAAACATCTCCAGAGCACAGTGGGTGCGACGACCCTGAATGATCTCGCGGAGACCATCGCCGAACGGGAGACCGGTGAGTCGCCGGCACCGAAGAACATTCGCAACAGTGTCTACAACTCGCTTCATCAGACACACCTCCCGAAGCTCGACAGACGAGGGATCGTCGAGTACGACTCTGATCGGAAGACGATCCGGATCACCGAGGACGCCCGCTCTGTCGATGTGTACATGGAGGTCGTTACGCCGTACGGCATCACCTGGAGTGAGTACTACAGCATGCTCGGTATCCTCTCGCTTCTCGTTGTTCTTGCCTCCCTCATTGGGGTTCCCGGTATTTCTCGGGTCGATCCGGTCGTCTGGGTGAGCGTATACCTTGTTGCGTTCGCCGCCTCGTGGGGGTACCAACTGTGGACCGAGCGCTGGCTGTTCCTCCACGCGCTTTTTGACTGACTATTTGTGTGTTGTGCGTACACGTCGGTAGTGGACTTCCCCACTCGTCTGTTAGTGCAGACTCCTTGAGGAAGGAGGCTTAGCGCCTCGTTTTAGCTGTTTCCAGCGAGAGGTGTGTCGTCGAATCCTCCGTCACTCCGCATCGTCGTCGTCGGGAGTACCAGTTCGATCCGGTTGAGGCCTGAGAGGATTGCTGCGTCCAGCACCACGTGTTGTACGGATAGGTGATCCAGTCATACCGCCAGGATAGCGCGATCGCGTACCCCACCAGCATGATACCGTCCTGGCCAACGTGCATGTCCGGCGCATTCTCAATGGGGATTGTGTTGTTGTGCTGTCGTCGACGTCGATGACGACCGGATCGGTCGCGATAACCTCGCCACCAGTCTCAACATGCTTACCGGCGAGATCGTCCGGCGATACGTCAGGGTCGGCGAGGTTTGGACCCGATTCCGGCGGTACTGGGGAACCAGTGCCAGCAAGTACGAGGAGTTCACCGACAATAATACGCAGGCTCCAAATGGAACTACCCGCTCGACAGCAGTAGCCATCTAAGCAGTGGTCCGTCGTCACCCGGTGAAGATCCATCGGTCATGTATTTAAACAACACATCTGAACACTACGCAGCCAAGCGCCACAACATCCCAGTGGCGGGTGTGGTGGGAGTTCTCCTTCGACCCTCTGATCAAGTGGACCTTGACCTAGAAACGGAACTTGACGCACCCCGTGAGGCGGGGTTCTGGATCTCCGACGAGTTGTACGAGCGGGCACTCGAGATGGACAGTGAGTGAGCGGTTTGCTGTGGGTCACGTAGAGCTGCCGACCTGATCGTTGCTGTGTTTGTGACGTCCAGGTTGCCAACCATCTCTCGGGCTTTAGCGCCGGGAGGATATCCTGTACTGACGCAATCGCAGTCCCACAAACACGACGATGGCGAGGACGATCACGTTCAACTGGGGATGGGTTCCCATCTCCTGATAGATTCTGAGCAGTCGAATCCACGGGGCGACATCGTCAGCAGGAGACACCGGGACGGAAACCAACGGGTACACTAGAAAGCGTGCGGCCCACAGATCACCCGCTATGAGGAACTGGTAGGTGTCGCCGAGCAGATGACTCGCATATCCGATAGCGAACGCACCCGGGGTGACGATCCGAAGCCGTTCGGGAAGTGTCTCGGCTGTCCAGCGACCGCGAAGACGGATTGTGATCAACCAGATGGCGAGCGAACAGATCGCGAACGCGAACACGGAGTGCGCGAGCGATCGGCCGTACGTGAGGACCCCAAGATACGCGAGCGGTTTGTCGATCAAATCCGGGAACTGGCTCCCGATCGCAAGCGGGACGAGTGCGAGTCGAGCCGGCAGACGGTGGGTTCCAACGGCCGCGTAGATCGCGTACCAGAGGTACGCAAACGCGAGGTGACCCAGTGGTAACACGGTAGAGGGGTGGCAAGGCAGGTGGTTAAGAGTAGCTGTTGACACCTCTTACGACACAGTGACTGACACGAAGACGCATAAAACAAATTTGGGTACCCGGAGGATCATGAGGTGGCTGAGGCGCGGCTACCTGGAGAATTTGGAGCAGATTGGGTCGTGGAGGCGATGGATGGGGACTGAGCGCGGGAGAGTGGGTCATGTCATCGCATGTTGCTAGCCTTGAGTACGAGCACGAAGACTCCGGGGACACCCTCACCCCACTGGTTCCGCTGTTAACGCAGGCCAACTGGGAGTGAGTAAATAGACGAACCGCCCCGTGAGGGCTACCAGTGGACGCAGTGAGGTGAGCCTCCCAAAACGGAACTCCGTGATACCGATGGTACTCCACCCCACCGCTTCCGCTGTTAGCGGACATCCCTGAGAGAGGTGCGCTCGCCCACACACCCCATCGGTTCCGCTGTTAGGATAGAGCACGGGTCTATTGACGGACCCAGTAGAGTGCGCCAAAGACGCAGATGATTCTGAGACATGGTGATACGAACAGCGGAAGCGGTGGGGTGGGTGTGTCGCGTCGCTACCCGATCGGGATCGAGAGCTGGCGCGTGGACGTTGAGTATCCTGAAAATCGGGATAGGACCGACCGCGACTGGTGGGAGAGATTGGGTGAGACGAGGCGGCTGCGAGATCAACGGACAGAGGGTGAATCAGAGGCGATTCATCTGCGAGGATCGCGTGCAGAATGTGAACGTATTATTCCTATTCTCTCCCCGTAATCATGTACTCCGCTCAGTTTCGACAATGGCCACACTGCGCTGCCGCCGAAAGTCCTCGTGGGATTCGTCGTCCACACTTACACCGAGGGCCCTCTGATGTCTCTGACATAGATTGTCTATCCAACTTGACTCACATAACTCTTTCTCAGGTGTTTCGGTGCCGACACAATCGGGTTGTTTTTGTTGATCCTCATACAGCTTCCGCATATGCAGGATCAGCGCGTACTGGTGACTGGCGGTGCCGGGTTTATCGGCTCGAATGTGGCGAATTATTTGGCGCGTAATAACGACGTAATCGCTCTCGACGACGAATATCTCGGCACCCCCGACAACCTTTCTGAAGACGTCACCTACCACAACCAGAGTGTCGTCGACGACGATCTGCCAACAGATGTCGATGTCGTGTATCACCTTGCAGCGCTGTCGTCGTACGCGATGCACGAAGAGGATCCGCAACTCGGTGCTCGCGTGAATGTCGAGGGCTTCGTCAACATTGTCGAGCAAGCGCGCCAAGACGGGTGTGACACCGTTGTGTATGCATCGACGTCGTCGATATACGGTGACCGGACTGAGCCATCTCCCGAGTCGATGGAGGTTGCGGTCAATACCGGGTATGAAGCCTCCAAGCTCGCTCGCGAGCAGTACGCCGAGTACTTCGCGAACCACTACGACATGTCGATGGCCGGGATGCGGTTCTTCTCCGTGTATCAGGGCTACGACGGCGCCGAGGGTCACAAAGGCGAGTACGCCAACGTGATCGCACAATTTGCCGACGACATCGCACATGGCCGCCAGCCCAAATTGTACGGCGATGGTACCCAAACACGCGATTTCACTCACGTTGACGACGTCGTGCGGGCGCTCGAAGTTGCTGGTGAAGCACAACTGACCGGCATTTACAACGTTGGAACGGAAGAGTCGTACAGCTTCAACACGCTCGTCGACATGCTCAACGAAGAGCTTGGCACCGATATCGAGCCAACCTACGTTGAGAACCCAATTCCGGAGTCAGTGTACGTGCATGATACGTATGCCGACATTACGAAGCTCAATGCAGAAACCGGGTGGGAGCCACAGATTTCGTTTGCTGAGGGACTCACGCAGGTGTGTACTCCGTATAAGTAGGCACCACTCAACGTGATGATTTAGGACCGTAATGTGAGTGGTGTGACCACTTCATAATAAATCGAATATTATCTGTGATATACGGCAGTAGCTTGCTGCGTTAGGATAGGCTCAACGCGGACACGAGATGGTCCTGAGAATGCCCAATGTAGCGGGGTTCATCCGTACTGTGACGGATGTAACACGGTCGGTGAATTCGCGCTATCAATTTGTAGAACAAGTTTCATATATGTGGCCGCTAACCGATGTATAACTGCAAATTCTAGAAATATGGCCTCTACTACACACCAACCACCGGTTGGACAGAATGGAACCGTTGCTGATCGCAAGTTGAGCGCTGATGAGCTGCTCGTTGGACAGGACTCGGACACCACTCCTCAGCTGTCTGTGGTGATGCCGACACTCAACGAAGAATCCGGTATTCGGACGTGCATTGACTGGATCAAAACGGCGATCGAAGAGCTACAAGTGCCGACTGAGATCATTATCAGTGACAGCTCAACAGATCGGACGCCCGAGATCGCTCGCGAGATGGGTGCAATCGTCGTCGAGCCTGACGGGAAAGGGTACGGCTACGCGTATCGGTACGCCTTCGAGCGCACGCGCGGTGCGTATATCGCGATGGGCGACGCCGACACCACATACGACTTCAAGCAGATTCCGCGGCTGCTAACCCATCTTGAAGAGACAGGTGCGGATATGGTGATGGGCAGTCGGCTTGACGGCGAGATCAAAAATGGGGCAATGCCGACGCTCCACCAGTACATTGGGAACCCGGCGTTGACGCGGTTTCTGAATACGTTTTACCGCGCTGGCGTGAGCGACGCACATAGTGGCTTCCGTATCTTCACTCGTGAGGCGTACGAGACGATGGACTGGGAGACAACCGGGATGGAGTTCGCCTCCGAGATGATCATGGACGCTGGCGCCAAAGATCTCGAGATCGTTGAGGTGCCGATCGTGTATCACGAGCGGGAAGGCGAAGAGACGCTTGAGAGCTTCCGTGATGGGTGGCGACACGTCCGGTTTATGCTGGTTAATGCTCCTGGCTATCTGTTCTCGGTACCGGGGCTGTTGTTGACGATCTTCGGCGTTGCGGTTATGACGATCGCACATACTGGCGTGGCGCTCGGTGAGGTGACACTCGGCGTCAACTCGATGATCGCTGGGAGTCTGTCTGCGATCGTGGGTGTTCAAGTCGGATCGCTTGGGGTGTTTGCGACGGTCGCCAGTGACCCGATTCAGCGGCCCGAAGATCCGATCACGTCGTGGATTACTCAGTATGCAACGCTTGAGCGGGGGGCCACTGCTGGCGTCATTGCGTTCGCTGCTGGTGGTGTGTATGCTAGTTGGCTGATCGTCGATTGGGTCCTCAACGGGTTTGGTGCCGTGCCGTTCACGAGTTCGGCGCTCGTCGCGTTTACCGCCGTCGTCGTCGGCATCCAACTCGTGTTCTCGTCGTTCTTCTTGAGCTCGGTGAACTGATCGCGTTCGACGTTCGATCGTGTGTCGGTGACTTCCGGTGGCTTCGTGCGCGGCGTGAATGTTGTAGGGTAGTTTTTCGTGCTGATCGTGAGGTAGATGGCTCAAGAGATCTCTGTGAGGTGTGTCGAGCTGTCTGGGTGTGGGTGGACTGATTCTTTGGGGCGGTATGTGACGCTTTGAGTCGGTGTCTTGTCGTAAGTGTGTTTGTGGAAACTGGCTCTGATCGCAATGTGCCTGGGATACCGATTATTCGTCGGCACCCGTGTTGGAGGCCAAGGAGGAGTGCATACAGCACCATTCCAACGATGCACAGCCACCCGGTGATGAACCGCTTGAACATGGACTGTGCACTATTTGCGGGCACATCACCTCGTTATCTAGTGGCTACTTGGACGCCAGAGGTCGGCGACCCCCTGTTAGTGTGACTGTGGAGGATTGATCTCTTACCACTCGCCGTTGGCTGCGGCTGTGTACGCCTCAAGTGCGTCTGTGGCGACCCGATCCCAGTCGAACTGTCTCGCGTGTGTCTCTGGGTCGACTGCTGGTCGCTCCCCCGTCAGCGCCCGTCTGAGTACTGCTGTAACGTCGGTTACTGTTGCCTCTGTGAGGAATCCGGCTTCACCAATCACTTCGTCTGCAGCGGAGTCAGGGTGGTCTGCTGCGATCACGGTACAGTCGGCGGCCATCGCCTCAGCGTACGTGAGGTCGAAGCCCTCTCTGGTGCGTTGAATCCGGTGGGAAGAGTAAATACAGATCGCCTGACGCAGAAATCTCAACACACTTGATATTTTAATTACTCAATTGATACGTAACGCATTACTGAGCACTCTAGATCGCGCATTGATATACAATTTCTGCATGCTTGGCGACCCAGTCACCGTCGTACAACCAGACAAGTGTGACGAACACTGGTGGACGGTACATCCAGTACGGTGTTGAGGGCCTCCGTAAGGGTGTCAAACGAAGCTCACGAGAATAGTCAATCACAGTTACTGTGTACTCCGATTATGATGTTCCTTGCCAATCTCTGCAGGGTACGGTCGTGCTGAACGCGATTCGGATCTCGTCGCCCTCTGGCGGTTTGCCAACCGAAAGAAAGGTGAACTGGTATGTCGACACTCGATCCAATCGAACCTCGAAACGCACTTGAATTGTACCTCGCGGACAAGGAGGGAACCCTCTCTCAGAGTTCCATCCGGTCCCATCGGTGGCGTGTCTCCACGTTCGTCGACTGGCTCGACGAGCGAGGGACCACCAACATGAACGAACTGACGGGTCGCCTCGTCAAAGAGTACCAACTCGACGGCCGAAAGGCGAACGACTGGGCTCCGTCGACCGAGAAATCGATGATGACCACCATCCGGGTGTTCATACGGTGGTGTGAAGGCATCGAGGCCGTCGAGAGCGGGCTCTCCGAGCGCGTCCAACCCCCGACAATTTCCGGCGACGACGACGTTCGCGACGAGCAACTTGACGCGGAGACGGCTCAAGAAGTTCTGAAAAATCTCGACCGATTCCACTACTGTAGTCGGCCCCACGTGACGCTGGCAGTGATGTGGCATACGATGGCCCGCTGTGGCGCCGTTCGCTCGCTCGATCTCGACGACTACGATGCAGAGAAACAGTCTCTCCGGTTCAAACATCGGCCTGAGACCGGGACGCCGCTCAAGAACAAACAAACGTCCGAGCGCCACGTCGCCATCTCGGAGTCGCTCGCTGACCTCCTCGATGACTGGGTCGAGCTCAAGCGCCCTGCCGTCACCGACGAATACGGTCGAGAGCCACTCATTACCACCACGAACGGGCGCATCGCAAAGGGCACGATATCGGGATACGCGTACAAGTACACCCAACCATGCCGGTATAAACGGCGATGCCCGCTCGATCGGAACCCCGAGACGTGTGAGTCGACCGAGCACGCCAAGGTCAGTAGCTGCCCGGAGTCTGTCTCACCCCACCCGTTTCGGCGCGGATCGATCACGCACTGGCTCCGCTCCGACGTTCCAACCCAGATTGTCTCGGATCGTGCTGACGTCTCTGAAGGCGTTATCGACAAGCACTACGACGAGCGCACTGACCAGGAGAAAATGGAACAGCGACGGGAGTATCTAGAGGACGTGTAGGTGGTTCTCGCCAGCGTGACCGCACCCCACCGATAGAGTTTTTAGCATTCCGTGAAAATTGAAAAACATGGCAGAATCAGCTGTATCACAGTCACACCCCCTTGATACGATGCTGGCCGTCTCCGACGTAATTCGGAACGACCGGCTCGCCCAGCTTTACGCCCGTGTCCTCGAACTTGACTCTCCAACTGTCGAGGAACTAGCGGAGGGCATCGAGAGTTCGACGACAACCGTCTACGAGGATATCAAACACCTCGTGGAGATCGGTCTCTTGGAGCGTGTTACGGAGACGCAGCCGCACCGCTATCGAGCGAGCCGCGTCGATATGACGATTCAGGCCGGCGGGGAGACGTTCCAGATCACTCCGACGCTCCTGGTTGCCCTGGCGGAACGCCAATCGAACGAGAATATCAGCCTTTACATCGACCGCCACGGTGTGAGCGGACTCGCAACGGCAATCGAGTACGCTCGAGCGTACACGCAGTCGAAAATGAACGCCCGGATCATGGCTCGTGAACAGGATATCTCCGTCCTCGAAGCAGAAACCATCCTCCAAGAACTCCAAGAAATCATTCTGGAGGCAGAGCCTGATATCTCGACAAGTCTTGATATCGAGGAGCTTGACGCCGCCGTCGATGAACGCCTGGAAAAATAGTATCCGTGTCAGCGCAACTCTTCCCGTCTGTCGAGAGCCATATCATCGACGCGAACCTCTTCATTCGGTTCGAGCGCCACGACACCGTCCGTCTACTTGAGCGGGCTGTCACCGAGGATGATATCGTCCTTCTCTTGCCCACACGAGTGTACGAAGAACTCACGCCCGAATCCTATCCTCATGGAACTCCCCCGGTTGAGGATGCGCTCGAAGCCGGCTGGGTACAGCTTCTTGAGGAGGTCGACTATTCCAATCCGGTCGTTTCGGCGACAATGGATATCGTTCGCCAGTATATCTCTGCCGCTACCGACCGCCCCGAGCACACGATAGAGCAAGCAGATGCGGAAGTTGGTGGGGCAGCAGCAACACTCCTCGAACAGGGGCAGACAGAATCAATCGCCATCTACACGAATGACCTACCGGCGTTCCGCGGAATTGAGCGGGCACTCTCACAGCACGGCTACGAGGAACCGGTTCAGCTCGTCAAGGCATTCGATTTTTCCAAATCTGTCGAAAATCGGTACCAGTTCTCTGGGTAACTCTCTCCCCGTATTTTCCCCCCGTGAGGCTTGCGAGTTCGCTCATCGAGAATTTCGCTTACGGCTTGTCGATGAGAACATCGAGAACGTCCTGCATCGCTTGGTATCGGAATACCCGATCCTCCGGAAACGGATACTGCAACTCTATCGAGATCGACTCTTTCCTATTAGGCATACGATTCCTATTAGGAAACAGTATCAAACACTGTCGGTGAACTGGTCCAATTACAGCGTGCTGGATTGCGGCTCTCTTGGGTCGGTTTGGCTCTGTTGGACTCCTCTGCACCAGACAAAAGTGTGCTGAAAATAGAGGTGACAGCCGTACGGCGACACACGAACACACCGTGACGCCTCCCGGCCGAGGCAAACTCAGAGGTCCTCGACGTACTCTCGCCGCGCTTCGCGTCGGTCCGACTCGGTGCTCATGTCGTACCACCTTTCAATCGTGTCTGGGTTGGCGTCACACCGCTTCGAGATGACGTCCTCGGTGGGGACGCCGTTGGCCCTGAGATGGGTGATGTACCCTCGACGGACGGGATGCGGCGAGAGGGATTCCGGACAGTCATAGGCGGCGTTGTTCGTCTGTGCGGCGTCACACGTGTCTGGATCCTCACCAACCGGGCAGTCCTGGCCGGTGGCACACGGGCGGGTCCAGGCGTAGACGTACTGGCGGATCGTGCTCTTCTGAAGCCGCCCGTTCCGCGTCGTTACGAGCGGCTCTCGTCCGTTGTCGTCGGTGACGGCGTTCCGGTTCTCCTGAATGTAGCCGTCGATCGCTCGCGCGGCTTCCTCGGAAATGCTGAGTTCGCGCTCGGCGTCGTAGCCGTTCTTCAGCCTTGTCCCTGTTTCCTCCCGGTTGACGACCGCTAGGTAACGCTCATCGGCGTCGTAGTCGTCGAGGTCCAATGCGTAGAGCGTGGACTGTCGGATCCCGGTCTCCGCGAGGATGGCCCAGACGACGTGTGCCTTGGTGAAGGGCCGGTACGTCTCCAGGTGGTCGACGATTTCCTCGGCGCTCTCTCGGGCCAGCCAGCGCTCGTCCTGCCCCTCGTGTTTGGAGAGCGTCGGGAGGATGACGAGCTTGTGGAACCCGTGGTCGAACACGCCACGACGCTCGCAGTACTGGAGGAATTTCCGAAAGGCAGCCAGACAGCTCTTGATCGAGGACGTTGCCTCAAGTGAGGACTCTTCGTGGAGGTAGTTCTGGAACTCGTCAAGTGTTTTGGGCTGGACGGTCCCGAGGTCCTCGATGCCACCTTTCGCGCAGAACTCCTGGAAATACTTGAGTCGGTTTTTGTAGGCTTTAACGGTGTTCGGTTGGACGTCCCAGGGGTTGGTGTCAAGGTAGAACTCGACGACGTCGTCGACCGAGACAGCCCCGGAGAACAGTTGGTCGGCGTTCGGGGTGTTGGTCGTTTCCGAATCAGTGTACGGCTCGGCGAGATTGGTCGGTGAGCTGTTGGTCTGGCTGTTGGTACTCTCTGTTGGTCGGGCAGGGTTGGTGTGGGTGTCTTGGGACCGACCAACCATCCCGGGAGCTGGCGTCTCGGGACCATGGGGCTGCGGCGTTTGGTGGGCATGCTGGCCCGGGTCCGTGACTACTTCCCCGCCGTCAGTCCGGACCTCACGAGTCGGGTTTTCTGCGTCGTTCTCGTGTTGGTCGGGATCGGTCATGTGTTGGTCGGGGTTCTCCGGGGTGTCTTTGGGCCGGTCGAATTCGTCGGAACCGTCGTTTGGGCCGGTCATTCGCCGACCAACTCCGTACGTTGGGGGACTCGGTTACTAGTTCCAATGGGCCAGTGGCCGGGGCGGAATGTCGTGATGGGTCGGTAGCACCGACCATTGATGTCCGGAATTGGCCGGGACGTCGGGTGACGGGTCCGATGTACACCCTTTGTTCTCGTAGTCGGATTCCCCCGAACAGTCGAGCCAGGGAGCTCGAGGAGGGATCCGCCGGGGATTTCCTCGTAGATGGTCGGGGTATTGGCCGGGGGGTGGACGAGCACTCCCGGTCGTCGATGGTCGGTGAATGGTGTCTTTTCGGGCTTGAGTCCAAATCGAATTCGTCGGGTTTGGGCCTCGTTGACAGTTCCTGACCATTTATTCCGGAAGTCAGTAGTCGGGTCGTTCTCTGTCGCTCCTCGGCCAGTATCGGTCACCGGGGATCGACGTGGTGTGCGGGCACCTGAATGGTCGGTCGCGGATGTTGGTGTCACCATGTTCGCTGTCTAGGTAATAGATCGTCCCGGTATGGCAAAGTAGTGATGGATGAAAAAGAGTATAGATTTAGGCAGTAATTTACTAACTATGACTGATGAGCGAGACACCACTGGCGACGAACTGTTCACCGGCGTCGAGGACATCGACGATGACCGGGAGTTAGCGCCGATACTCACGCCCGAAGACCGACCACGCGGAATCCTTTCCCCGACCGACCGGGAGTATCTCTGCGGGCACAAAGAGTACGCCCAACCCCAGACGGATGCGAACCGACGGCAGGCCATCCGCGAACGGGTCGTGAACGGGCTCGAGGACTTCGCGTTACTGAGCGTTCTCCTCGAACCCGGGGAGCGGGAGAAGGTCTTCGCGGAGCTCGGGCAGGAGGAAACCGACGAGGCCCTTGCGTCGATGGTCGCTTTTGCGTATCTCGGGGTTGAGGGGGATCGTCATCGGTTCGAGACGTGTCTCGAGCACGGCATCCTCCAGGGGGCGACTGTCGGCCAATTCTCCCAATCAGTTGGTCGGGCGACCGACGCGGACGTGTCCATCTCGGTCGAGTACGACCCCAATATCGAGGCGCTGTATCAGCGTTTCGAGGATAATGGGGAGTTGACCGACGCCGAGATCGGGGCGCTGGTTCGGGCCGGGAGAATTGGTGAGGATGATATCGAGGAATTGGCCGAGACGTCCGGAGGGTTTCCAGGTGTTTTCGTCGGGAAGGGAGCTGAATCTGGGGAGTAATAACGTCAATCCCGGATGTTGGGAAGTGCCGATTTTAATCAAGTACCGTCAATGGCCGCTTGGAACGCCGCTTCTGCTTGGTCAGCAACCCTGTCCCAGTCGTACCGGTTGGCACGTTCGACCGGGTTCTCCGGTGGCCGCTCGCCATCGAGCACGCGCTGTAGAGTTCCGCTGAGAGCATCGACAGTTGGTTCGACAAGGTAACCAGCGTCACCAATCACCTCATCAGCTGCAGAGTCAGGATGGTCGGCGCCGATGACGGTACAGCCTGCGGCCATCGCCTCCGCGTAGGTGATCCCGAAACCCTCGCGCGTGCTCGGTGAGGCGAACACGTCCGCGGCGCGCATGTGGCCCAGGACGTCCTCGTAGTCGTCGAGGAAGCCTAGGAACTGGACTCGGTCGGCATGGGTTAGCGTCCGGTGTTTGGCTTCTAGGCGCTCGCGTTCCGGGCCGTCGCCGATGATCCCCAGGGTGGCGTTGTGGTCGTCGGCGATGGCGTCGAACGCCTCGAGCAACTGGTCGACATTCTTGTGCTCGATGAGGCGCCCGGCGAAGAGCACGTCGTAGCCCTGCTCGGGGAGGGGAGCGTTCTGGATCTGCTCAACGTCGATTCCGTTGGGGATGGTGCGGATGCGGTCGCGTGGGGAACCGATTTCCGCGAGGCGGTCGGCGGTGATGCCCGAAACGGCGATGGGGTGCTGTGGCGTGCGCGCGGTGAGGTGTTCGGTAAACTTGCCGAACGGGGCGAGGTGGCCGAGGTACTCGGTCCAGTAGTCGCCCCAGACCTCGTGCTAGGTGGTGACCAGCGGGGTGTCGGTGCCGACGATGGCCAGCTTGGCGGCGAGGACGGGGAAGTACGGGAATACGGAAGCGACGAGATCGTTCCTATAGATTATTCGTGGTCGGCAATCTAAGGTTATTAATTGATTTTGTTGCGTATTTTCTCAAGTACTTGTTCGTGTTGCTGGTACCAATCTATGGTCTCTGAGAGACCTACTTCTAAAGGAGTTGGCTCTAACCCGAGTAACGCTCTTGCCTTCTCAATTTGAGCGACGAATTTTTCGGTATCACCCGTCCTGTTAGATTGAATTGTGTAGTCTGGACAGTCCTTGATTTGATCGACCATCTTCTCGGCTAGCTCTGAAAGTTGTATACCTTGTCCAGATCCGATAGTGATTGCTTCTCCAGATAGGGAATCCCGTTTATTCACTGTTTGAACAATAGCATCGACGACATCATCCATGTATACGAAGTCTAATAGCTTCGAATTTCCATAGACCGTGAGCTTTTCACCCTGTGAACCAAGCGAAATGAAAATAGGGATTACGCGGGCATTGAGGTCGTAGGGTCCATAGACGTTCGCAAACCGTAGCGTCGTCACATTAACCGAAAAACACTCTTGAAATGACGTGGCAATTGCCTCAGAGCCAATTTTACTTGCCCCATAGGGATTAGTGGCTTCAATAGAAACATCGTCTTCTTGGGGTCTGATCTCGGGGCCATAGACTTCGCGGCTTGAGGCAAGGATCACATCAGCGTCGATTTGTTGAGCATGTTCCAGTACACGTTCTGTCGTCCGTATATTCTCGACAGCCAGAGATGGGTTTTCAAGCGTTGATTGGACTTGGGAATGTGCTGCGAGATGGATAATCACATCAGCAGATGGGAGCTCCGTTTCAGCACATAGATCTTGTTGAAGAATACGGGTCTCTAAATCCCACTCGCTCGGTTCTTTGTCAACACCCACAACTTCGTATTCGGATGATTCAAGCTGTTTAAGCAGGGCTGTTCCAATAGCCCCACTTGCTCCAGTCACGAGAATTTTCGTCATTAAGTATCAGGCGATTCTGTACCAAGGTATATCGATTTACCGACTCAACTGTCCAGCTACCGATGCGAAAAAGCAATAGGGTCAAGTGCTAATTGGATACACAATGGAAAGCCTCTCTGTATTAATTTGTCTTGATCATTATCCCCCAAGCGATGGAGGAATTGAAGTAGTGGCGGAAAATCTAGCAAATGAACTCGTCGCAAATGGACACGAAGTAAAAGTACTCACACTCGGCTCAGAAGAATATGGGGAATATGAAAACCGTGATGGTGTCGATGTCTATAGAGGAAAACGAATTGATTTGACTGAAATCATTGGTCTTCAAAGTAGTATCTCCCATAATTCGCCACTCAAGTTGTGGAAACTCCTCCAAGAATTTGATCCAGATATAGTGCATGTACAGGGTCGATTTTTCTTTAACACGGTACTAGGTGCGCTCTTCGCAAATAATCCCCTCAGGGATCGGCCAAAATTTGTCACGACGTTCCAAGTTGGAGATATTGACAATATATCGGGGGTTGGCGGTTCAGTTGGTCGAATTTATGATCAGTTTATTGTTCGCGGCTTGCTGTCACGGTCAGATGGCGTCATCACCGTAAGCAATGCTGTTGCCGAGTACGTTCAGTCGTTAGGAATCCCCAGGGAAGAGACAACAGTAATTCCAAACGGAGTTGATTGTGAGGAGTTCACCCCTCACCGGGAGACTGAGGACGAGGACGTGGATATCATATATGTTGGAAGATTAATTGAAAACAACGGTCCTGATACCTTCATTCAAGCCCTCCCATCTGTTTTCGAGCAATATGGTGAAGAGACCTCTGTCGTAATAGTTGGTGATGGGCCGATGAAGACAGAGTTGGAGACAGAAGTTGCATCTTTGGGAATAGAGGACTCTGTTACTTTCACCGGCCGAGTTTCACATGATCGCGTAGCTGATCTCATGGCGAATGCAAAAGTCTTCTGTCGGCCGTCTCTGACGGAGGGCCTGCCGCTGACGACGCTTGAAGCAATGGCAAGTGGCTGTCCACCGGTAGTAACGCCGGTCGCAGGCGTTCCAGAAATCGTTGAAGATGGGAAGACTGGAAAATTAGTATCGGTCAACGGCGCCGAAGACGTTGCTCAAGCGCTTGCGTCGTTGCTAAACAATTCAGCAGAGCGATCTACTATTAGTGCTGCTGCAAGGGAGTTTGTCGTTGGAAACTACGACTGGGAGAGTCGGGCAGAGAGTGTATTAGAGGTATATCAAGAAGCGATCCATTCAGAGGATTAAATATAGCCGAGATCCTCCAGTCGTGATTCCGTCTTGTTGCTTACTGACGGATCAACAGACGAAGTATGCTGGTCAAAGCTTTCTAGCCAGTCATCGAGTTCTGATTCCAGTTCACTGAGTACATCTTGATGTTCGTCAGATAGATCTGTCTGCTCTTCAGGATCATTCTCTACGTCATATATCTCTTTTTCACCGTCACTGGATCTAATCAGTTTGTGGCCATCCACACGTATCGCTCTTAGCCTTCTATCAAGCTGATGAACTTGATCTGGCACATCGCCTACTTTTGTAGTTAGACTATCCATGGAGGGTTGTGCAGCCATATATTCGCTTACAACTTTGCGTCTCACATCGTCCGAAAAGACTGACTGCCCCTGAAACTGCGTTTCACTCTCCTCATCGGAGATATTCAATAGGTCTAGTACTGTGGGATAGATGTCCGATAGTTGTATTGGATCGGTCCCTGTTGACCCAGATTCAATCGCTCCCCCAGAGATTATCACTGGAACGTGAAGGAGAGTATCATACAGACAATATTGATGGTCCATAAATCCGTGATCGCCGATATTTTCTCCGTGATCTCCGAGAACGATAAATATCGTATCGTCCCAATCGCCTCTCTCTTTTAGAAGGTCAACTACTTGCCCGATCTTAGAATCTATATACGAGATCTCTGCAGAATATAGGCTCCGGAGAATATCGAATTCTGCCTCAGTCATATCTATCCTTTGGCACAGGTACTCCCACGGCTTTTGTGGGACATCCTGTGCTTCATCATATGAGATTGAATCCGGGAGGTACTTTCGAGCGTACGATGCTGGAGGGTCATACTCCAGGTGTGGCTCAAGATAATTCACAAAAAGAAAATACGGTTGCTCCACTTCCTTGAGCTGAGACTCAATAATTTGATTCGTTCGGTTGGCACCGTAATCATTTCTCCGATACAGTAGTTTTCCGTAGATTGCGTTCAGTGTGTTATAAATTGGATTCGCCAAGAGAGATTTCGCACTCTTTTTGATTTGGTCAACCCCATCGGTTGTCATTGCAATTTCGCCGAAATCTGTCTCGGTTTGGAACAGCTGCCAGGTACGGAAAACTGAATCAAATCCTGTACCGAATCCGAACTCGTCCGTCACCCACGCATTATTTGTCACGGCAAGTGTATCAAAGCCGTTTTCACGCAGTGTTTCGGGGAGTTTCTTCAAGTGGTCGTCAAGATACTTGTTATCAGCATGTGCACCGTGTTTAGATGGAGAACAGCCTGTGAATATTGATCCGTGGGACGGGAGAGTCCACGGTGCATCTGCGTACGCATTCTCAAAAGAAACCCCAGTTTCTGCTAGCTCATCTAATCTCGGCGTATCCACGTGCGGAGAATATATTTCCTTAGCACGGGCTGTATCTAACACAGCGATGACTACGTTTTGTTCGGTGTTCGCCATCTGCTACTCACAGAACAGAAACTGTATTAGGTGATAAATCCTATGTCTCGCCATCTAGGATGTCCGACCAGAGTATTTTGGTTGTTAATAAATATTGTTGGGGGCATGAAAAGACAGGAGGTTCAGAAACATATCTGAAAGAGATATTCACTAGGTTCCCTGAGGATTGTGAAATCACTCTGGTTTGTGGTCGTCATCTAAGTGAAGATAGGGTGACTGCAGATCGCGTAAGTATCGAACAACCTGCGTCGGACCGTTTACCGGGAGTACTTGGGCTACTCAATATCTATCTAATTTGTACGCTGTATACGTATTATCGGCTCTATCTTGATTCGTTTGATGCTGTTGTGACAGTCAACACTCCGTTGCCGTGGATTGTGTTCACTAGAGTACCAAAGATCTCTATCGTACACCACCTCGCGTTAGGTTCGTTTTTTGAGACACATCCTTTCCCCTTGGATTGGTTAGGATATGCGGCTCAGCGCTGTAGTATTTATGTTAGTAAGTATGGGCGAATAGTTACGGTCAGTAAGAGTTCTGCCCAGACGCTGATTGAGAATGGAGTTTCACCGGATAAAATAACGATTATCAAAAACGGAATTAATATCGGTGATTATGAACCCGGAACAAAACGGGATAATCCAAGCATATTATTCTTAGGTGGCCTAGAGACGTATAAAGGTGCAGACCGTCTACCTGAAATTCACACAAAAGCCGAGGCTCTATATGGGGAATCGATCCGCTTGGACATAGCCGGTCGTGATGGGGGTGTATCGGATCAAATATCGAGATACTGTAGCAACACTCCTTCTGCTCATTTTCATGGGTTCGTTTCTGAGAGTGAAAAACAGAGACTGCTTGAGCAGGCGTGGTTACTGTTGCTACCAAGTCGAGTGGAAGGGTACGGGATCGTAGCAATCGAAGCTAACGCTTGTGCGACACCCGTTGTTGGGACTGATGTCAAAGGACTCAGAAACTCTATCAAACATGAGCAAACTGGGTTACTAATAACTGAAGATACTTCCAAGATTGCAAACGCAGTCGTTGATTTGCTCTCTGATAAGTCATACCGTGTTGCACTCGGGAGTCAAGGAAGGCAATGGGCAGAGGAACACTCATGGAAAATTGCTGCAAACCAGTTTAACAAATTAGTAACGTAATCGCAACTGCTAGCGAAAATTGGTGAAGAGTGTCTTTCCTGGCAATGAGAACAGTCTGGCATGCCATGTGTCCCAAGTTTGGTGGGATGGTCCCGAAATTCAATTTATGATACATTATATATTTTATAAAAATATGAACCCATATCAAATCCGACTTTTTATGGAATTTTGGTGGTGGAATTGTGAGCTAGCCCACCCAGTTGTGGAATAAGTGAACTTAAAACTTCACACCATTAGTCTTT
>Ga0306900_1000453_pt1 | contig 17929 bp, 22 predicted proteins | sample AntRauMFilla3765_FD_190416 | JGI IMG/M metagenome (GOLD analysis project Ga0306900, IMG submission 190416) | Saline lake microbial communities from Rauer Islands, Antarctica - Metagenome Filla 3 #765 (v2) (version 2) | ecosystem: Environmental > Aquatic > Non-marine Saline and Alkaline > Saline ... | reverse complement strand
GGCTACTCGCAACCACGATGTTCTTGCAATCGATATGGACCCACAAGCCGACATGACGAAAGGGCTTGGACTTGGTCCAGGCGACGACAACGATCCTTCAAGCCCGAAGAACGAACTCCCCAACACACTAGTCACCGATGACGAGAACCTGCTCGACGTACTCGTCGACAATCCGCGCACGCACGATACTAGTCTGTCAGAAATCGTGATCGAAGCCGACGAGTACGACCATCTGAACTTCGATCTGATTCCCAGTCACAAGGACATGGGCCTTGCTCGAGATTGGATGGACGATGCGAATGCCCGCCTCTCACTGAAACTCGCTCTCGAAGAGATGGTTGACGACGGATACAACTACGATTTTATCGTAGTCGATTGCCCTCCCGACCTTTCAGTCCTGACAGACGCGGCCTTCATCGCAGCTCAGAACGTCTTCCTGGCTGCACAGACCCAAGCAACATCACGGGATGCACTTGACGACCTATGGGACCAGCTGGAGTCCATCGAGGACAACCAGCAGATCGAGATCGCAATCGTCGGACTACTGGCGAATATGTACCGGGACGACGGTCAGTCACAGAAATTCCTCAACTCCTTCGACGAGTCCTTCGCGTCGATGGCACCGATTTTCAAACTCCCGATGCGAGTAGCGATCCAGCGTGCGTGGGACAACGGACGAGATATTTTCGGGTGGGAAGACGCGAACGACCAGCAAGTAGAGCGTGACCTCTTTCTGGAGGTTGCGGAGACGATGGAACGAGCGTTCGACAAAACGCAGGTGGAGGCGTAAGAATGCCCCGGGGAATGGACGAACGATTCGAGGACCCCTCCGACGAGGTGGAAGAGGAAGACGCGGTCGCAGATGGTGAGACCACAGAGACGCCGGAGGAATCAGAAGAACAGAGTAGCGATACTGCGGCGGCAACCGAAGATCGGTCAGCTCAGCAGAGAACCGCATCCACGACCGATACTGATTCGTCTACCAGTGAAGCAGGAGAGACAGATGACGAACCGCTGAACATCCGCGAAGATTGGGATTCAGCCACGATATACGTTGAACCGGAGCAAAGCGAGGACATCGAGATCACGTTCACTCGCCTGAAAAAGCAGCTCAAACGCGAGGACATCACGCTGGAGAAAAACAAGCACTTCTACCGCGGGGTTTTCGAGGTGGCGTTCGGCGAGCACCAGGAGGAAACGAAGGAGATGATTCGCGAACTCGCCAAGGAAGACGCCGATCAGTGAATCACTGATTCACTGAATCTTGAATGATGTGAGGACTTTCCAGCATCGGTATAAGGGACTCAGTATCGACCTCCTCTCCCCTTTGAAGACAGTATATATCGCCAATCACTATACTATCCAACCGTCACCGGGGAAGGTCAGAACGAACTCTATCGATTATCGGTCCTGAAATGATACCCTTAGCAAAGTCTGTGTAGTCGCGAATCGCAGTAGTCTGTATGCCCCACTGTCCGAATTGCGGAGATCGAGTCAAAGATGTTCATTACTACTGCGGGTCATGTGGTCAGGCGCTTTCTGATATTGCAGAGTCAGAAAACGATCCTCCGATGGCCGCCGATCGTGAGGGCTTCCTCTCGTTGCGCTCACTCTCGTACGTCAACGACCTACTGAACGGAGAGCAAGAGCTGGACAGAGACTCAGTATCGTATACCCAATTGTCGCGAGAAGTGAGTGCTGCCTTCGCAGATTGCGCCCGTCTGGCGATGGTGAAGGAGTTAGATCTGCTCCAGCTCTGGGCAGCTGGCTCCAGCTCCGCCACATTGGACATGCCAGTGGAAGACATGAATAGCAATCAGTTCCGCGACTGGCTGGCCGCTATCGGCCTTTCTCGTACTCTACGGATGTACGACGAATCTCTCCATACCGAGTTCGAGGACGAATTCAATGAGCGACTCCAGAAGCTCCTCGAGATTGCCGGGGATGAAATCGATAATTAGGGGGTGCGCCCAGCGAGAATCCTCGTCTATGCACGCACTTGTATTGAGGGGGAACGTACGGGAAAGTCCTCAATCGAACACTCTAACGCCGTACGTACATGCTCCATCCTCGAAGGAGTGATCAGTTTCTAACCAGTCGATCAATCGAGACGATTAACTCATCACCACCACATAATCAGATAGATGGCTGGTGCTGATCCTGAAGACTGCTGCCGGGGTGCTCACGCAGCTTCCCAACAGGGCGAGTTCACTCAAGCAACCGTCTGGGATGCGTGCCGAGATGGGATTCAAGAGGCAATCGAGACACAGCTCGACGACGAGCAGGCACCACCAGTAATTATCGACGGCCTCCCCACGATCGGGAAAACACGACATGCAACAGAGACCGCATTCGACCTAGACGTCCCAGCTGCAATCCTCACGCACCGGTACGAGACGCGAGACGTACACCTCAATCTCGCTGCCGAGCATCAGAAAGCGGTAGTTGAAGTTCCAACGCTCGACCGGGACTGTCCAACCCGGCGAGGAGATCACGGATCCGGTTGGGCCGAGCGAATCAACGACTATCGGTCGCGGGGCGCCTCACCGACGTATCTTCACTACTATCTGCAGGACGTGCTGCCCTGTATGCAAGACGGTGACTGTCCATACCTCGCACGCTGGGACGCGGTCGAGGCGGCAGACGTCATCGTCGGCGGGCCAGCCCACGCCGCCCTTGATCGCGTCGTAGACGACCGCGTCGTCATCTTCGACGAAGACCCAGGAACCGCCTATCGAACGGAGTTTGACGCAAATCAACTCTCAACAGCGATTTCAACCATTCTCAGCAAGAACGACGACTTGCCGATAGACAATCACTTCGGGTTGATTGGAGCTGCAACAAATGAGGGGATGGAGGCGATACGAGATGCGATTCGTGACGAACTCTCAGATAACACCTCTATTGCCCGTCCAACGGAGGCAGTCGACGATGATGACGGTCATGCCGAGGCCCCGACTGCAGTGCTCGCTATGCTCGAACTCGGCGGACCGATTATTGGCGATACCGCACCGACGGAGTATGACTGGGACGATCAACTTCGGGAAGAAGCAGGACTTGATTATGTCGAGCTTCCAGACGGATCACAGGTTGTCTACGATCACGCCGAATCACGGGTCGTCATTCGACGGCCGCCGACTCTTGATGCTGCTCGAGCAGTAGTTGGACTGGACGGAACGCCGGTCGAAGAACTCTGGTGCGGACGGCTCGGTGTCGACAATATAGAGAGTTGGCGGATCCTCTGCGATGACTGTCGGGCCCGGTATCTCCGTGACGTCATCGGCTACGAGTTCGTACAAACGACCTCGCACGTCAAGCCATACAGCAGTGGTGAATACGTCAATCGACGGGGCGACTTTGGGGTGATCGAGGCAGTCGCAAATCGCCACGATACAACACCAGGCGTCATCACGACCAAGAGTGCAGCTGAGCGTCTCTTCGAGGAGCCACCCAGTGAGCCGTTTATCGACATCGAACGAGTGACTGACCGAATTGCGGACGTCAAACACTACGGCGCGCTCCGGAGTAGCAACGACTTCACAGGGACGGAGGTGGGGGTCGTACTCGGTTCCCCCCACCCGGGAGACCGTCCGCTTCAGATTACGGCCGCAATGGAAGGCTACACGGCAGTTAGAGGTGACGAGGGGAAGGGAACAGACCTCGACTACGGGATTCCTGAACGGCCGTTTCTCCGGCATTATCGCGAACACAAGATTGCCCAAGCTGTCCTCCGGTTCGGCCGAACGACGGCTGCGACGGTCTACATCCACACAGGGGTACTCCCTGAGTGGTTAGCCGAGATGGTCACGGTCGGGCCAGAGGCTGTCACGATCGAAGAGCGCTCCGAGGGGCAACGAGGTGTGATTCGCGCGCTCCTGGACGAGGGCCCGGGGACAGCCGCCGAGATCGCGAATCGAGAGGGAGTCTCAATCGGCGAGAAGCAAACCCGGGACTGGCTGAAGCGACTCCGGTCGGAAGGGTATGTCTCCCGTGATGACTCCCAGCCATACACGTGGGGTGCCAACGGCCTAGCTGACGCTCCGCATACCGCCCACGTGCGCCTACCTGAACTCGAGTAGTGGGCGAAAGTATTATTACCCCTACCAATGCGCTGTCGGTTGATTTTCCGCGAAATCACAAGCAGCTCGCGACGGCCCGCCTCGCGTCGGTTACACACATCGAACCCATCCTCCTCGGCAGGAAAGACGAGGTCGGTAAACAAAAACTCGGGCAAGACCCGGAACAGTTCGTCAACCAATACCTCATCTGGCCCATTTGCGAAGCCGCCGGTCTGGACTACATCAGCGAATGGTTTCACGAAGGGCACGGCGGCTCTATCGACCTGTACATCCGAAACACAGACCAGCCAATATTCGGTGAATGCAAACGACTCAACCACTACAAACGCGCAATCAAAGATCTCCGAGAGTACCTTCAGCACAGAACAGCCCAAACTCAATACGGCATCGCCACTGACGGGATCAGCTGGCTGTTCATCCGCAAACCAGAAGACCAACGCAAAAACGTCGAAGTGCTCGAATACCACTCATTCAGAGGCGCCGTCTTTGAGGCTCTCATTTCAATCGACGCCGTCCAGCCACAACTCGAAACTGAACGAGTGCTCTGGAACTCCTCTGTCGGGAAAGCAGCCAACGCTCCGTACCAGCAGTACGGGAAACTCCATCGAGAACCCATCAACGAATCCATCCAGATATTCAAAAACAAATTCTCACCCAGTAACCTCTCTACATACTCAGACTCCCAAGCACATGACAAACCAATCAACACCTTCAACGCCAATCCATCCTCGACTCATTCGGACTCCACACTAGACGAATTCAAATAACCCGTCTCCGACCGCAGTGACCGTCGTGCTCTCATAACCACACCATCGACACTTATCCGGCTAGTAACTCACCATCTACCAATGACCAACGATAACGCCTCCGCGCCCCTCACTGACCTCGAAAAAACTGTACTCAAAGAACAGCAGACTCTCTGGGGTTCCGCTCTTGACTTTAATCAAGTAGAACAGCATATGCAAACGCTCCACGAGAACGACACCACTCTCAGCATATCTCAACTCAACAATGACAATCCAAACATACGAGCTGCCTTGCTGATGCACCACTTCCGGCAGAACCGCTCATCTCCAGAAATCAGCTCTAAACAAACCGGCTACCAATACTTCAGATATATAGTTGGCAGTATCTCTGTCGGAAAAGACATGCTCGACAAAAACAACCAGTACTGGCGATTCGAACCCACCATCGAAAAAACACTCTCGCTCAACACCGACCAATCAACCCGCGCAGCAAACCTCTACGGAGAACTCAAACAAAGCGACCGATACACAACCCTCGCACAGCTTTCAAACAAATTCCTCCAACACGTCTCACGACGCGGCAAAACCACCACCCAGACAGAAAACATCTCCGAGGGAATTGAAGCTCTCAAAGATGTCTTCGGCATTTACGAACTCGGATTCCCGCTTCTCCTCGGCATGAAACGTATCCTCGACGGCGAAACTCCAAACATGGACAGTCTTCAAAATCTCCGCGCCTCGAAGGTTCGCCGTGAACTTCTCGATACAGAGGCAAACGAAAACAGTGCGTACTTTGACCTAATCGTCGATGCCTACAACAACGACATTCGAAACGCACTCGCACACGGAGATCTCGTACACGACCCCACCAAACAAGAAGTGAGAATCTCGAGCCGCAACACTACCTATACCTACAACACATTTGAAACCATTATCGACGAACACATCGCAGTCGGTGCATTCTTTGACCCCATGTACCCATCCATTATCGAATACAGTCACATGATGAACATCCACGATGACGTCACTCGCAACGACCTCTCACTGTAACACAGACACCTTTACTTTCTCTCTGTCCCCGAACCTCAAGTGCACACACCGCGAACCATCACTCAACCGAATGTCTATCTCACCGCCCATCCACACAGACGACCTCGACACCCTCCCAGACAACACCGAGCTCATCGAGATCCTCACTGCCCGGTACGACACCGGAGTTCTCCTTCGATACGGTACTGACGGAACGCTCAAGAACACCGCAAACCCGGACGCAGCCAGCACCACCGCACCAACGGACGTTGCAGACATCAAAACCAGTAGTACCGGAGACGTGTACGTCACAAAGGCGTACGACACGTACAAGCTCGAAAGCGACCTCACGCTCGACTGGCGACACACGCACAACGACGGAAACCTCGCCCCAATCGCCCTCCACGAATAACTCTCGCTCCCTTCACAGGGTTTCTTTTTCGCATCTTGAACTAGCCGACCAGAGTTCTCTAACTGTTGGTTAAGATTTACTGGTTCAGAACCTATAGTTAACTACATGAACTGCCCTGAATGCAGCTCGACAAACACACGAATCGTCTCCCAATTCCCTGACCTCACACCATACGAATGCCGTGACTGTCAACACCGTTGGGAAGCCTAAACAAACCGGCTAGTCCCAGTCTTTATCACTAACGCTTGACAACAAATACACACAAACTCCGCACTAATGCCCCCAACTCTACCCAACACACTCAAAACTCACCCCGTACGAACCAGCAGCTACCTGCTCGCCGGCACCCCGGTTCAAACAACCACTCAGTGACGACCAGATCTGGACGATGCTCCAGACGGCCGCGAACAGCCCCCGGATCATGCCGATCGTGAAGGGTGAATGGGAGTCGTCGACGCGCTCGTACGAGACGCGTGAAGACGCAGCCCGCGCCCTGATCTTCGACCTGAGCTTCTACGCCGACTATCGGTTCAGCCAGGTTCGCCGGCTGTTCCAACAGACCGCAATGCGAGATGTCCTCACCAAGACGGAGATCGACGACATCGTCGAGGAGGCCTACGTCCAGCAGAATGGACGGAGCTATCCAACGTTCGCATAATGGTGAGGGAGGCTGTCTCGCAGGGCGGAGTCTGCGGAGCGTCCTAGAGATCCGGGACCGGAACTGAAGACCCGCTGGCATCGAGGACACATACACTTTAGCCCGGAAACGAGCAAAATCACAGGTGGGCGACAGGGCAAATCCCATTCACACTCCGAGGGGTCTTGTTGAAACGGAGCACCCCCCGGAGTGTGAATGGGGTGGAAATCAATCACACCGAGGGTGGGTAACCTATATGTGAATGGGGCGAATTGGTCCGTCCATGACAAACAACGATTCCACGCAAACAACCGTCGACGAGATACTAAATGTCGACGAAGGGGATAGCGAAGACGAATCGGATATATTTGAGAAACCATGGTTGCTTGAGATCGATAACGTTCCTGACGCCAATCGAATCGTCGGACGAGACGACCATATCACGTTCTTGGCAAAGAATCTCCGGAAGATGCGGACAAATAGCGTCCCGGATAACGTCCTCGAATGGGGCGAAACCGGGACGGGGAAGACACTAGTTGCAAGACACGTCTGTGAGCGGCTCGAAGCAGCAACTGAAGGAACGGACTCCCCGATCGTTACTGCCTACATTAATCCGGACCCCATCTCTACGTATACCTCTACCTTCCGAAAGATCGCAGAGCAGGTGAACGCGAAAGCAGAGAACCCGCTTGATGTCCCCTATCAGGGCCTCTCAGCCGAACATTATCGCGACCAGAAATTGTGGCCCGTTGTTCAGAGGGAGTTTTCAGGCGGTCTCGTCGTCATCATCGATGAAATCGACAAGCACGGAGAAGTCAACGAAGTACTCTACACGCTTTCACGGGCGCAATCAAAAGACGACGTTGATTTCCCAGTCGTTACAATCGGAATTTCGAACGACATCGAGTTCAAAGGAGAAATCGAGTCACGGGTCCAATCGACTCTCCAGCCAGAACACCGAACGTTCACACCATACGAAGAAGACCAGCTCATTGCAATCCTCGAAAATCGTCGGGATGCATTTTACGACGGTGTCCTCAATGACGAGGTGATTCCAACCACGGCTGAACTCGCAGCTGAAGAACACGGTGACGCTCGACGCGCAGTCCGATTGTTCCGGAATGCGGGCGAGATCGCTGACGAAGAAGGCGACGAGATCGTGACCGCAAATCACGTTCTCGAAGCTGACGAGCTCGTCGAAGTTGAGCTCTTTATGGAGATGGTGAAAGGGACGCCGTTGTCCGGAAAACTACTTCTGTTTGCTCTCACACGTCTTGACCGGAATAATCCGGAGAAAGAATGGTTCCGGACGTCTGAGATTCACGAAGTATACCAAACAGTAGCACGGGATGTCGAAGTAGAGCCCAAAGGGTACAATCGTGCGCTCGAGCTTCTGAACAAGCACGTAACGACAGGAGTTCTCGAATCGAAAAAGAAGGAAGGCGGAGACCAGGGAAAGTTCAGATCGTATTCGCTCCAAGGAGACGTAGAGAGTACTCGAACTGGATTGATCAACTCAACGCCGGAGCTTCAGACGTTGATGGGATGGTGACACCCCCACCCCTCGGTGTGAATGGTCCCCCATAGGCTACGACGGTTGTAGGGACAGAGCCGAACTCGAGCTGTAAGAAGCTGGCTCGTTCTTTTGAAAGACCTATTACGGCACAGAGAGCGGCTTACACGGTCTGCAACGGTAGCTGCTCCGACCCCGCTACTGCACCGCACCGCAGTTATAGTTATCTTTATTATACAGGAGTTTAAACAGTCCTCCGAGTAGATGTATTCTATAAGGCGAGGCCTTGTGCCGAAGCCGAAGCTTCGACACTGAGGCGAGAACCCTCATACCGCGTGAGGACTTCTGCTGTTAAGGACTTCTTAATCGCGGTACCCTGGGTGGTGGACCATTCACACTGAGGGGTGTGGGGGTAAACGAGGCGTAATTTATCCCCGTGTTGCTCTGTCTTCTCTCGGCGTGAACTTTCGTTAGAGAGTGGCGGTTGGTAGCCCATTCACACCGAGGGGTGTGGGGTAAACCGATCCCATTCACACTCTGGGGGGTGTCATCTGCTATGCCACGAATCACGTTGAAACGAACATCTGGCTACAGTTCCATCTCGTCTACTCGTCGGGATTCACCGGCCCTTTGTACTTCGACGTCACCGAATCTCCTTCCCGCCACTGCCAGTAGTAGTACCGATTGTCGTTGATCTCCTTGATCGTGATCGTTGCTTTGGCTGGGACGTCGTCCGGGAGGTCATCAGGGCGCTCCTTGACGTCAGTGTCGTCCGCTTCCTCCTCGAGACGAGCTTCACGCTCCTTGTGTTCGGCCAACGCCTCGGCGTAGCTGGCAGCGTCCCGAAGATGCTCCGGTGTGGCTTCGTTGAGGGCGTCGACGATCTCCGTCGGGAGGTTTGCTGGTGGGGAGGGTTGTTCGTAGGACATCGACTCTCTTCGTGTTAACCAACAAAACTCGCCGATCCATAGTTCTGTTGGTTAAGCAGGTTCGTGGACTCGCTGACCTCGTCCTCTGTAACATCATGAGCAACTAATTTATAAACCGGTTTCGTAATATGTTACACCGTGCTCCGACGTATTGAACTTGAGGTCCTCTCCACAGTCGACCGTGGCGACACGATCTCCGAGCTCGCGATGAAGCTCGACCACAGCGAGAGCTACCTCTCTCGTGCCGTCGCTGACCTCGTCGACAAGGGGCTCGTCTACACGGAACGCGACGGCCGCCGAAAACGGGTCGTCCCGTCGGATGCTCGCGCCGTCGAACTCTATCAAGACCTCGTCCGCCAGCACTCCCACATCGAGTTCCCCGAGCTGTTGACCGGGAAGGCCATTGAGGTGCTCTACTATCTCGACCAGCCGCGAACTGTCGCCAAGATGGCCGACCGGAGCGACAACTACCGCAATACGGTCAACCGTGTCCTCAAGCGAATCCGCGACCGCGGCCTCGTCGGGACGGACGACGGTCACTATGACTTCAACGCCGACTTCAACCGACTCCACGCGTTCGCCCGTGAACTCGCACATCATCTCCATCGCCAACGCCTCGAAGCCGTCGCCTCGAAGGGAACGATTCTCTGGGAGGACTACGACGAATTCCTCGCCCAAGCCGAGACGGAGATCGACGCAGAAGGGTTCCACGAAACCGGGCTCGCTCGTTTCGCCGCGTTCGACCTCCAGTTCCTGCTCACTGACCACCGCTACTACCTCTACTCCGAGACTCTTGACGAAGTCTCGCCGGCGGAGCTCTGCTGTCACACGCTGCTAATCGACAACGGCAGCCGCCACCGCTCGTACTGTCTCCTCCTGCTCAGCCACGTCGACGTCGACGAAGACGACCTTCGCGAGCAAGCGGTGAAGTACGGACTCGAAGACGAGATTGATGCGCTACTCCAGTACCTCGAGACACACGGCGAGATCCAGGACGGCCGTCTCCCCGAGTGGTCCGAGTTCCAGGAGCTGGCAGCTGATTACGAGGTGGACCTCCCCCAATGAGACCAACCTTTGGACGCGAGTACATCGAGGACGTGTTCCAGCGAATCGGGGATGGGCTCTTAACCCCACTTATGGGCTACCAACGCTCGACCGGGTTCGTCGAGATGGCGACACAGTCCGTCCTGTGGAGTAGTCCGGTCACGACTACGGGGAGGGAAGGCGGCCGTCTGGTCGGGGAACGCGGCCTCGTTTGATCTCGTGGTCAACGCGACGTAGATGCTTGCAGCCACCCTCAGGTGAGCGCTGCTGCCAGTCGGGACAAGTACACGACTCGTCGACGACGTCGACTTCGTACCGATTACCGGACGCGGACTGGACCTCGTAGCGACCACCTTTCGAGAGGAGCGAGACGTCCATCGCTTCGTCGATGGCACGCTTCGTGCGTGGCTCGAGGTCATCCTGTGGCTGTGGATCATCGTCGACGACCAGACGGTCGCGGACGTCGCCAGTCCGACCACCGTCTGGAGCGACGGCTTCCGCAGGGCTACTGAGCCGCTCGTGGAGCACTTCCTCCACCGGATGGCCTTCCGACCACAGGTAGTGGACCTCACGGCGCTCGCGATGGTCGTAGGAGCCGCACGCGGTTGCGCTCCCGGTCCACACTCGCCAGGTCCCGAGCGCGGCCATCACGTCGACGATGGTCCGTGGGACGGTCTGGTGGTCGTCCGGGAAGAACACGCGGAAGCGGGTACACGATTCCTGCGGTGGGACAGTCTCCCACCAGTCCTCGCTGGAGTCCCAACTGTCGAACATCGCCTCGTCGGTGCCGTAGCCGACAGTGACGCCGTCGATCGGCGTCCAGTCCGTCGGTAAGTGGTCTGCCTGCCCTTCGAGTATCCGAAGGACAGCGTATCGAAGGTACTCGTGGACCTGGTTGTCCGCCGTGCGAGCGACCTGGTGGTGTTGTTCAGCGACGTACTCGGCTTCCTCGAGGACCGTTATGAGATAGCGGTCAGTCATGATTCGACGGAGGTCAGAATGCGCCTCCGCCCCTCGGCGGGCGCAGAAAAACTTAACCAACAGATTCATCGTATCACCTCTCTGCGTTGGTTAACTAGACTCGCCCTACTGCGGTCTTCTGGCAGTGACGAATTCGCTACGTTGTCTCTCCGCAGATACACTCGTGGCCCTGTCGAGACCGGCCAGTTACGTATGCGTGAAGTTCAGTGGCGAGTTCGTACATCGCGTCGGCACGCCCTGCGGAGGCAAGGCCGTCCTGATAGTAGGTCTTTGCGCGGTGGTCGCGCCAGAGATCCGCGAGGTCCGCGGCCATCGACTCCCCGAAGACACCGGCTGCTGCAGCCTCCCGATAGACACCAGGGTGGGTACCGGGGAGATCATCCGGCTGCATCGTGCCGCGCTCGAGGAGCCGAAATTCGACGGTGCGTTCAATTGCGACAAACGACGCCTCAATGACGAGCGTATAGTAGCTGGCATCCCGGAGGGCCTCGGCGCCGGCGAGCAAGCGACAGGCCTTCCGTAGCTGGAGCAGGGCGGCGTCCTCGACATCGAGCCCGGCTTCGATGTCCGTCGGACGGCGGTCGAATGCTGCTTGCACCTCGTCGATGAGGGCTTCGATGCGCGTACTACTCATCGGCGACGACCTCCTTGCGGATCTCGTCGAGGCGGTCGCTCCCGTATACTGTAATCCCCTCGGTGAAGATCTCGTGGAGCTTCGATCCGGCTCTCCCAGCGCTCTCTGCAGATTCGACGTACGGTTCGAACACGAATCGGTCACCGTCGAACCGCTCGGACTGGAGATCGGCGACGACGTCGGTTATCTGCCGGCGGGCTGTCGTCCGGTTGCCATCGACGACCACGAAGCAATCGATATCGCTCTGTCGGTCTGCCTCCCCCCGAGCGACGCTTCCAAAGATGACGATCCCAAGGAGGTCGTTGATGTCGTCGGCGTCGGCGGTCGTGGCTTGGACGCGGTCGACGAATGCTCGGATCGGCGCGTGGAATTCTGATTGAGAGATGCCAAGGATCGGGTCGTCCTTCTGGAGACGGTCTGGGTTGATCGCGATGTAGTTGCGTTGAGGCGTTTCTCGAATCTGGATGGCGTCGATACTGTCGAGGAGATCGACGGCCCGCCAGACCGTCGACCGAGTAACACCCGTGGCGTCGACGAGTTCAGGGATCGAGAACTCCGTGTCGTGGGCGTCGACGAGCAGGCGGAGGATGTCGTCCGCGGCGCCGATGCGAAAGACATCGGTGTCCGGGTCGGGATACGCATCGATACAGACCGTTATATCCTGTTTCGCCATTTCAGACACTATCTGATTTTGTGCAACGACCTATAAATAGATGGCGGCGTCACGCAGCAGGCTGCTTTGCGCTGCGAGTTAGCCGATTCAGCTAGGACTCCGTCGGCGCCAGCGTGTCCAGCTCGATATTGATGCGGACCCGGTACGTGCTGGCTGTCGACCCGGTCTCGGGACGCGTGGGGTCCAGCAGGGAATAGCCACTCGTGAACGACGCGACGAGCCCCTCTCGGGTGGGAAGGCCGATGCCAAGCTGGTCGGCGAGGTAGACGATCCGCTTGGTCGCGGCGCCGTTGTCGAGGCGCTCGAGATACTCGCCGACGGTTTCCCAGGAACAGCCTTGTTCGTCGGCGGCGCGCATTGCGCACGCGAGCTCGCGGATGCCGCCACAGAACCCGGGATGGTCAGCACAATCGACGAGGGTCTTCTCCAAGTCGCTGACCTGGATGGTGGTCCCCTCGATGGAGGTCGGCGTCGTGCCGAAGAACTTCCGGCCGGTGACCGTCGTGACGCGGTAGGGCACGCCGTGAATCTCCCGGCTCTGGGCCCGGGTTGGTGTCACGACGTAGACTGTCCGGGGAACCTGTTCGGTCAGCCCGTGGTGGCTGAGCGCGCTGTAGTAGCCGATGTACATTGGCTCGGCGACGTGGGCGGCGATGAGGTACTCATGGGTCGTGTACATGGACTTCTCGCCGGCCGCGAGCGGGACGATGAGGTATGTTCCCGGGAAGAGTCGGTCGAGCCATCCCTTCTCCGTGAGTCGGGACGCGATCTCCCGGGCGGCGTTCGGAGCGACCTCCAGGGTCGTCTCGATGTCGTCGACCGAGATGATCTGGTGGCCCTCAGCGGCAAGCCGCGAGAGGAGCCGACTTTCCCGAGTTGAGAGCCCCTGCCGATTACTTTGCGTTTGTTCTATGGTTCCCACACCTGCGTTTCGTACATAGAATATACAACCGTACCGACTTGAGTGTTGTACCACCGCTCGCTGACGGGCCCAACCCGGTTAACTAACGGAAGGAGATCACGGGGAAGAACGTTGGTTAAGAGTTACTCTCTCGCTTCGAGTGTGTCGATGACTTCCTGCGCCGACGTACTGATCCGTCCAAGCCGCTCGCGAACAACCTCGGGATCGTCCGACTCCCAGGCTGCGAGGTAGAACGCCGAGCCGCTGGTATCGAGTCCGCAGTACCGCCCGACGACGTACGCGACGGCTTCGGCCTCGACTTCGCGTTTCGACCGCTCGGTGTCGTCGTCGACGTCAAAGTGGAGCAGGGCGTGCGCGTACTCGTGAATCAGTGTCCGGGCGAGATCAGCGTCGTTCTTCCGACCCCGTACCTCGACACGCGGCTGCATATCGACGAGACTCAGTTGCTCGCAAATGCCCTTTGCCTCACCGTGGGTCCACTCGTCTGCTGGAATGATCTGCACCGTCACGCCGAGTTCATCCGAGGCGTCGGTCAGTTGACCAACGAGGTCGCCAGCGTCCCCAGTCGCCTCAGTGTCGAGGTCGGGGAGCGGTTCGCCCTCGGTCTGGGAGATGTCAAACACCGGTGCGGGCTTGAACCCGACCAGGCCCTCGGACCACTCCTCGGGTGGCGTCTCGTCGTACTCACAGTCGCTGCTCTTGTGGTAGCTCGGCGAGTTCTCGCACTCCGGACACTGGTTCGTGATGATTGGTGCCCAGATCCAGATAGCCGATTCGCCCTCCGTGACGTGGCGGTCGAACTCCTCCTGCCACGTCCGGTAGCCCGCCACCCGCGTTGCCTCGGGACACTGCCGCTTGATGAGGAGCGTGTTCCGGTAGGAGTAGTCGTGGAAGCGACTCTGGACGTCAAGCCACTCCTGGAACTCCGCGCTGGCCTGCGCGTCGTCGACGCCGGCGACGAGGTCGTCGATCCACTGTTCGATAGTGCTGTTCATCTCGTCTGATCGCGTGTCGGTCTGGTCAAAGGAGACCGACGAGTCACTGGTCGTAGCCATTGTATTCACCGAATCAAGTTCACGGCGACTGCGTCTGTTCAGACCGCGCCGCACCCCTCAGGGGCGTTCAAAAAACCGCTCTGTCGGTCAGCGGAGCTCGTGGCGTTCGTCCGCGAAGCCGACTGTGACGAGGTACTCGAGGAACTCGTCGAACCGCTCGACGTCGCTAGGCGTATCGGTCGCAAGGTGACGTGCCCACTCGATAGCCCATTGGAAGGCGGGGTCCGTGCCGCCCTTGCCGTGAATGTACCACCATCGGGCCGCTTTCAGCACGACCAGCGGATTCGTCGGCGGCTGCTCACCGGCGAGTCCACGGGTGATGGATTCGATTTCGTCGGGGACGTCGGCGGGATCGACCTCCGCTGATTGCGTGTTGTCGATATCGACCGGGATCTCGTCGATCGAGACGGTGTCGGGACTCTGTTGTTGACTCACTGGAAGTCACCTCTGAGAGCTTTCGAAGGAGCCCTCGCCCTCTCTGGGGGCACGAAAAACAGGTCGCGAAGTCACGCCGGGGGGAGGTAGACGCTCTGCTCGCCGGCGATCTCCTCCAGGTTGTTCCGGTGACGGTGGCTGAAGTAGCACTCGTAGCTGCAGTATCCACAGACTGCGCCAGTGTCGTATTCAGCGACGAAAGGGCCGCGACGTGTTCGCCAGACGTTTGCCTCGCATTCGGTGCAGGCGGCTTCCTCGAGATCGGCTGGGCTCGGCCCCCCGTACTCGATGTGTAACCCCGCGTCCTGTGGTGTCGTCTCGGGCCAGATCCCGTGGGACTTCCAGAACTCACGTATTCGAGCGAGACTATGGCGCACCGTCTTCCGAACGGTGACGTGATCGGCGTCGCGACCGCTGTCGTCCCAGCCGTCGGCCGTCCAGAACTCGCCGAACTGTGCGCCGCGATGGAGTCCGTTCCAGTCGACGCCCACGATGTCGGCTGGTGGATCGGCAGAGAGCGTCGGTCGGGTCAGCTGCTGGATGGCCTCGAGTTGCTTGGGTGGGCTCCCGCCGAGGATGTGGACGTGACGACCGCGCCAATCGGTCGGCTCGGAGAACTCGTGGGCCAACCGGTCGGCGTAGCCACGCGAATATCCGAGGACGATGTCATCGGGAACCGCGTCGATCACCGATCGTGACTTCGGGACGATAATGAGCTCGGCCTCGGGGTAGCTGGCCTGAATCTCGCGAGCAGCGGCGACATGGTCATCGACGTCGTCGCGTTCGTAGACATCGCCTATGACACCGACCCATGGTTCGTGCTCGAAGAACCGATCGACGAATCGATCCAGATTGGGGTTCCGGAAGTCGTTGTCGAGCATTCCGACGGGGATATTCAGGTCCTGATACTGGCTCTGCTGGTATCCACAGTCCTCTCGGAACCCGGGTAGGAATCCGACCTTATAGGCATCCAGGGTGAACGGCGCTCGATGGAGGAAGGCCACGACGTCGGCTTGTCTGGCGGCAGCGATTTCACTAGCCGTGTTGGAAGTTGCACTCAGATCAAGGGACATGACTGGGCTTGCGAGGCCGCTGCTGGCCGCCCCACACCCATTCAGGGGCTCGAAAAACCGGGACTACATCTTATTAACCAACAATTAGTGATACAACTCGGGATTGTTGGTTAAGACCGGAATCTACTCCTTGTCCTCACGGAGCTCCCTAGCCTTCCACTCGAGGCGTCGCAGAATATGCGTCCGGTTCTGGTTAGCATTCTCGTAGGCGACGCAGGCTCGGAGCGTCTCCATGTCGTGAATCGTCGCGATACCAGCGTTGATGAGTCGAGTGTTTAGCGGTTCAAGACGCTGTTCCGGTGTGAGACCGTCTGATTCGACGGATAGGTTTGACGAGTTGCTCACTTTTGTTCGCCTCCGCTCTCTCAAGGCGACAATAAACAGCGGCCAGGCCACTCCCGGTCGAAGACATTCCTTGTCAGAATCCCAAGTCAGTTTGGACGGTAATTCGCGTCAGTGTCGACGCTGTCGTACATGCGGCCGAGCATGTCGAGCGCCGACTGGAAGTGCGCGTAGTGCTCGTTTGCGAACGCCGCCGTTTCTTGGAGTGGGATGACGGGCCGTCCATCGACCATCTCGGCTTCGATCTGTGGCCGTAGCTCCAGAACAACCTGTATCGCACCATCGAAGTCGGTAGCGGGCTGGCGCTCTTCTGAAGTCGGGATTCCAAATCGATCGAAGAACGCCGTCCAAGCGTCGAGGTCGGATTCGTGGACGGCGATGAACAGCGGATAGTCCTCTGGGTCGCGAGCGACCTGGTAGCCACCGCGGGTCCAGACGTAGACCGCATCAATGGAAGTGAAGGCGTAGTCCATACTGGCGAACTGCGGGAGGACATACGCCTCCGCTATGGATGGCGGCGAGATGTTTGCTGACGCCGTCAGGAACTCGAGACCGACGTCTTGGATTGCCTGATCGACGAGATGGAGCCCATCGTCGTACGCGACGTATCCCGCCTCCTCGAGGCGATGCACGACGCGACGGATCGTCTCCCGGTTCTCGTCAATCTTCCGCGCGACGCCTGAGATGGAATCCTCCGGGTCAAGCGCGAGGACGACCTTGAGTTCCTTCTCACCGCACACTTCGTACATCCTTTGGTTACACAATTCTGTGCAATAGTCAAAAGAAGTACTATTCGTGTGGGTTAGCTGGCTGGATCTGGCGAGTGTCCTCAGCGAGGTCGTGGATATACTCGCGGAGGGTTTCCATATCCTCGCGGGCATCTTCGAGCGTCTTGCCCTTCACTTTGGCCGTGATCTTGTCTTGATCGCGGGTGCCGGTACCACGAGTGAGTTTGACGGTGAGTGAGACGCCGACATCGCTTCGCTCGACGTACTCGGTTGGTGCCTGACGCTCACGGTTCTGCGGCGATTCTGCGCTCGTACGAGGCTGCTGGGTGTGTTCTGACATTGATTGCTCTCTGTGATCGTTAGTTGACGGACGGTGCGACTGGATCGTCGACTATCTCACGAAGGACTGCATCTATCTCGCGGCCGGTGAGTCGCCAGCAGTCGTCGGGTCCTAAACTCTCTAGCTGGCTCACCACTTCGGTCTTGAACGCCTTGTACTCCGCAAGCGCCACCTCCTCATCGTCAGTGTAATCGAGCAGGAGGGCGAGTGCAAGTTGGGCCGGCCCGCTGCCACCATATCCCCATTCGAAGCCCGAAGGACTGTGATTCGCCAGCTCGAGACTCCGCTCTGGCGTGAGCTGTTCTTGGTCCGATTGCTTCTCGACGATGGCGCGGCCTCGACGACGGTAACCGACGT
>Ga0306900_1000439_pt1 | contig 18298 bp, 15 predicted proteins | sample AntRauMFilla3765_FD_190416 | JGI IMG/M metagenome (GOLD analysis project Ga0306900, IMG submission 190416) | Saline lake microbial communities from Rauer Islands, Antarctica - Metagenome Filla 3 #765 (v2) (version 2) | ecosystem: Environmental > Aquatic > Non-marine Saline and Alkaline > Saline ... | reverse complement strand
ACGCACGAGCACAAGTGTTCCTCGCGCTGTGCCTTCGTCTCGTTATTGCGATCACCAACGACGAACGCGGAGACAATCCAGGAAGCACCGTCATCACGCTATGAGAACTATTCTATGACACCCTCGTGTGGTAAACTATATCTGGGAATACCTCCTTAACTTCTTGTCTGTATGGTTCGATTCCTAGCCAATAGACTGGTTCCCAGTCAAGTTTAGAACGCATATTTTCTGCCACTGCAATCCAATCAGGAAGATAAGATGTTTTGTATATTATATTAGCCATGATTGATTAGTCGTTTCTTAAATATAAATATCCAGCGTCATTACTTTACCGTTATGACTAATATGAAAGATCTTATTTGAGGGATGAAATAGGTCATTTTCACCATCCATCTAACAAATTAATATCATCTATTAGTTCTCCATTCTATGAGCGCTCTTGCAATCTCAAGGTCTATTGGTTCGTCAATATCTAATGAGCGGCTTGAAGGCATCTCGTATCCCATCGTATCCTTTGTATAAAATGTTCGCTCGTCTCTGAGCGAAGACACCTCAGTGACGAAAATAGCACCGTTCGGATGATAGAGCGTCGGAGCTTCCTGTGATCGGGCGGGTGTCCAATGATCAAACGATTTTTCAAGACGTCCATCTTGATCGTCCATTGTGAGAGCCCAAGCTGGCGGTGTGTCGTAAGTAGTCACGCTAACAAGCGACGTCATCTCTGCTTTGCGCAATTTCGTGACGGCTGTGTCGATGTCATCGGCCAACCGAAACGGTGTCGTCACCTGTAAGAGACAGACATAATCATACTGTTCACCCTGCGAAGCCAACCAATCAAGAGCGTGGATCACGACATCCTCACTCTCCGCGGTATCTGACGCTAGTTCATCCGGGCGCCGAAACGGCACATCACCGCCATAGTCGGTCGCGATTTTAGCAATTTCGTCATCTTCAGTCGACACTATCGTTCGATCCAAAGTCGAAGCGTCGGAAGCTTGGTCAATCGTATGAGCTATGAGTGGTTTATCACTGACCTCACGGATGTTTTTTTTTGGAACCCGTTTGGAGCCACCCCGTGAAGGGATCACTCCGAGCACTCTGTCCGTCATCGTCCCATTCCTCTGATATAGTTAGATTTAGCTTGACAGGAACTTGTTTGTGTATGGTGAATAAAATTCCGTACAGAGTACATAACAATCGTTTTTGCAGTGTGCTATGTATCTTTTTCGATATGAGTGGCCGGATAGAACACGAATTATAGAAATTAAAAAACGAGAAACAAGACTATACAAAAGTAACCACGAGTTCCGGATCGGAGGGTTAACTCGGATCCGTCAGTACGTCATTTGTTTTTTGAGTAGTTTGTCGTTGATCGTCGTCTCTGATAGGTGTGATACAATTTTTTTGCCGGCACCGCCGTAGTAGTACGGATTCGAACACTCTACTACTTCACGACGGAATTGTTCATCCGTCAGGCAAGTGTAAATAGCGTTTTCGATCTCCGTTGTATCGTAGTCGACGGCTATAGTATTGGTTGCTCGTATGCGGCCAGTCTGACGCGGCCCTACATCAACAACAGGTAGATTAAATGAAGGTGCTTCAACAACGCCACTACTCGAATTTCCGATCATAACGTCTGCAGCATCCATCAGACCAAGATAGTCTTTTCTTGGGAGACTCTTGAATGTCCTAGTTCGGTCTGAACCATCCATTGTCGCGGCCCACGATTCGATGGTTTCAATCATCGCTTTACCGCCAGCATCAGCGTTTGGATAAATCACAATGATGTTCCCATCGAAAGATTCCAGCGCCGATAGCGTCGTACGCATCTGCTCTGGTGCGTTTTCCGGTTCCGCTGTCAAGGGATGCTGTACTACCAGTGCAAGTGACTTTGACAGATTGAGATCATGCGCCTCAAGTATTTCCTCAGGAGGCGTATAATCGTTTGTGTGAATTGCGTCCAAACCTGGAGACCCGACGACGAAGATTCTCCAAGGTTCCTCCCCGAGTTTCTCGATGTTTGTAGCGTACTGGTCGGTAGCCGGGTAATGAATATGTGAAAACTTCGTTATCGCATGTCTGATACTGTCATCAATGGTTGACCCGCTCATCACATCTCCTCCGTGAATGTGGGCAACGGGAATGTTCATGTGAGCGCTGGCAAGGGCGGCAGCGAGTCCTTCATCCCGGTCTCCGATCACCACAGTGATATCGGTGTCGAGACTGTCTAATGCTTCGGCCATACTCGCCGTTCCAATCCCGAGCGACTTCGCCATAGCTTTACTCGAATCACCATCAAGGAGCATGTGGATCTCTTTGTCGACAGTGAAACCATCTGCCTGCAGTTCCTTGACTGTCATACCATGTTGCGGCGATAGGTGCATACCAGTAGCAATGAGAGATAGTGTTAGATCATCTTGTGACTCAACTGCGTGGATTGTAGAGGCGACCGGTTCAGCTCGAGTTCCAGTTACCACAGTAAGATTTTTGTTCATGATTTATTTTGAAGACGCGTCTTTGTTAAGTAGATCAGAGGCAATCATAAATGTGACCTTTTAACATTCATTTGAATCACATATCTAAGAGAAAAACAAACGCGACTCCCCATTGACATACCAAGACTACTTCTTTTCACAGAATGCAAAAAGTTCTGATCCGGCACGTTTGAAAAAGCGTGGTAGCACGTTGTAGCTTAACCACCTCCCGATCCGTGGAAAGTAATCATATAGCGGGAAGTCTACATACCGGACGTCGACATCGGAGACTTTCCATCCATTCGATTCGAGGAACTTCGTGAGAAGGTGATAATCCCACCCTTGTTTGTGGCCGTCGAACTCATTTATTTCCTTTCCCAACATCGCGGCAACGAGTCTGTTCGGTCGACCAATATTTGGCGTCATAAATACAGCATTTTTCTGTGAAACACGATGAACTTCATCAACGAAGTGTGATGGGTTCTCCACATGTTCAATCACGCCAAGGGCAGTTACGAGGTCAAACGAATTCGGTTCGAACGGAAGATGTTGGGCATCCGCTCTGACCGAGTGAACGTTGACGTGACGTTCTGTTTCAGCAAGCAGATCTAAATCCATATCTAAGCTATACATTGTTACGTTCTCTAGTTCCTCGTCGACAGTCTCGAGAAACTCCCCGAGCCCAGAACCGATATCAAGCACAGACTCGATATCATCGAACTTTCGGATATAGTCAACGACGATACGATGACGTTCAGTCCGGGGTTGGTATCCGCGTTCTTCTATGATGTGTTCTATATTCTTCGGAGCGTCTGTTTTACGTGTCATATAATAAGTATGAAGTTGATAGTTGATCTAATTGATTAATGGCGATAATGATCAGTGTGTTCACTCCTTGATATACAGATCTGCCCACGTAATCGGGTCACCGGCAGAAAGGTTAGACCGTGTTTTAGTTCCTATCACTGCGTCCAATTCTGTAGGTTTCAATCCATCTGCTGGTCTGATAAGCTTGAGATCATCTTCGTTGATCATCGTATTCCTGGGGATGTCTGTCGTGGTGTGTACAGATTTACGGAACTCATTTTTGTTTGGCCGTTCTGCCTCAATCGGGTGTTTTTTACTGGACCCTAAAGCGTTAGCGGCATTGCGAGCAATGTCCACTGCCTGAGCCAGTTCATCTGGTTCAAGAGAAACTTCGGCATCAGGAACCGGCAAATGTCTACTTAATGTGAAATGTTTTTCGACAATAGACGCACCTGATGCCACCGCAAGGCCTGGCGTCTCAACTGCTCTGGAATGGTCTGAGAATCCAACGGGGCCATCAACTAACTCATCAATGTCAGACATCATCCTAAGATTGAGATCAACTATCTCTGTTGGATATGCCGAAATACAATGAAGAAAAGCAACGTTTAGATCTGGGTTAATTGATTTGATATGATTTTCTGCTGCCCTGATTTCACCTTTGTTAGCCATACCCGTGCTCACGATTAGTGGTCTGCTGAAACTAGCTGCGTGTTCAAGCAACGGGTGGTTAACAAGATCTCCGGAACCGATTTTGAACGCATCAACATCAAGATTGTCAAGAGTCGTTACACTTTCCTCATCAAATGGGGTCGATAAAAATGAAATACCAAGGTTTTCTGTGTGTTCTTGGAGCAACCGCATCTCTTCCTCTTCAAGAATCAACTCTCGGAGAGCATCAATATCGTCACTCTGCGCTGAAATGAGTTCCTCCGGGACAAAAGTCTGAAATTTGACTGCATCTGCACCGGCCTCAGCAGCGACCGACGCCAAGCGCTTTGCGACTTCAAGATTACCATTATGATTACTCCCTGCTTCGGCGATAAAATACACGGACCCGGAGCCTATTTTAGTTGATCCGATTTCCATCACTATCCACTGGATTGAGAGGGTAACAAATATATTGATCGGTTGTCGTTCGGGTGACTAAGCAAAACTTTTTATAATTTGGATTTTAGAGTTAGTTTACATCAGTTATAGCTGTTGCACCAGACCCAGACAACGAGGCACTGGGCTGTAATGACACGGTCTGTCAGTTTGCTAATGAAAAGTAGATGCTCAATTGTGCATCGTCACCGAAGGTACGAACCCGAGTGGCCAGTGGAACACTTAGCGATACGTCGGAAGAAATAGCTGCTATGGCTGATATTCTAGGGTTGACAGACGACTGGAAGTGTCTGGGACCTCCATCGTTAAAATTAGATATTGTCGGCTAAGATAAACTCAACAATAACATCAAATTTATCATTGAGTCGGTCAAGCTGGAGCTGATACTTTTTACTCACCTGAAGACCTCAACCACAATCACAAGCCTGTGTTTGAGATGGACTAAGCAATAAAATACATCGCCTTCCGAGTTCATTCCGAATTGTAAATACGGTCTTCAGAACAGGATTACAAGCCAACAGTAAACATAATTAGACATGGTGGTCTATGGCTCAGTCACCACCGTGTCAGTTCATTAAATTGTTCCCCTTCATTGAAATATTGCTCATCCCAATAACGTGAAACTTGTGAGCCAAAATTGACTGTCGGTTCTGGTACTTGTTTCCCTGTGAGTTGTAGAATCGAGAGGTATTGAAGACTCGGATTTACAAACTCTTGACACATTGTGCCAGCGATCCGAGCACCAATTTCAATGACTCGTAGCACCCCATTTTTGTCGACCTTTGCTTGGACAAAAAACGGTCCTGTGAACGTGAGTTCCCCTGCAACACACTGGGCGAGATTGACCAATTGTTCATTCTCTACAACTTCTACTTTCGTCGAGATACCACTGGTTATTTCTTTTCGTAACCGTGGGACGCAGGCGAGGAGAGCTCCATTCCGGTCAGTTAGACAGTCGATAGTGTACTCATTACCTGGAAGGTAGTCTTGGATAATTGGATTTGAAACCCTTTCACAATAAAACTCGAGTTCGGTCCGGGAGGTAACCCGGTGTATATCTTCTGACCCTGACCCACCTCGTGGCTTGACGAAGTATTCTCCGTCACCGTCGACATCGTCCACATTATTCCAAGACTGTGGTAAGGGGAGAATCTCAGTCAGGTGCTGATAAGTCTTCCATTTGTCTTGGGTAATATCGAGTGTTTCGGGAGGAGAGACCAGAACTGCCGCATCGTAGTCCGCAAAATCTGCCCGATCCGCTGCGAACCGTTTTAAAATCGGATCCAGAGCAGGCACAACCACATCAATATCCTCACGTTCAACAATTTCGAGGATGGCGTTCATATACTCATCATTGTCGAACGGTGGGACAATATATCCAGTATCCGCCATATGAAGTCCCGGAGAAAGTTCGTCAATGTCGGTCGCAACTATTCGAACATCACTATGTTTTCGAAGAGCCTTGATTGCGGTCACGGCCATTCCAGATCCGCCGGGCGTTAAGAGAACAGATATCATGTGTCTATCTCCCACTGTGTTAGTATATCAGGTACGGCCGTGAGATCACTAACGCTGACTGTTGGCTGTTCCCGGTCAGTCGTTGGTTCTAGGTCGGCGTACTCTCCCCACTCACGATTAATCCAGATCGATCGCATACCGAGATGATTTGGTGCAATAAAGTCTTTCACAGGGTTATCAGCAATATACACTGTCCGCTCAGATTCTTTGTTTCCGTCTTCAAGGCATTTTTCAAAAAGGTGCGTGGAGGGCTTAGCACTGTTAGTTCCGAACTCCCCGGATATATAAATATTATCAAATATATCCGAAATTCCGAGTGCTTTGATTTTGTTTCGTTGTTTCGTGGCAGTCCCGTTTGTGATTAATTGGAGGGACCTGTCGGACAACTGTGTAAGACAGATCTCCGCCTCAGGGAGGAGTTCGATATCAGGAGAATGCGTCCGGTACACTTCGACTAGTTTGTCGATGCTAGCATCTATTTCGGTTTTATTGAGGAGCTGGTCGAAATTATCCCCTCGAACACTGTTATCAAAATCCTCTTGCAACAAACGATATATAGTGTCACTTTCAAATGTCGATTCTTTTGATAGATATTCGGCGACAGCTTCGAATCCACTCAATGCGAACTCTGATTCCGGGAACAAAGTGTCGTCAAGGTCAAATATGACATTGTATTTCTCACACATTCTTATTGAATGTTTCAGTTTAGATCTGATAAGCCTCTCTATCTTGTTGATAGCGTTTTATTCAACCCTTCTCGAAGCGATGTCGTCGCTTCCCACCCTAAGTTGTCATTTGCGCGGGAGACATCCGGAATCCGTCGCGTTGGTTCCTCGTAGTCGTTATCCTCGTCAGTACGTTCTATATACTTTGGCTCACGGTCAGACATATCCGAAACCTCAAGAACAAGGCTTGCTAACTCCCGAATCTCGATTTCGTCAGTGCTTCCCAGATTATAGGTTTCGTTGTCGTTGTGCTCCTGCTCCGAGGCTCTTAGAAGTCCCTCAATGAAATCCCCGACATATGTGAAACAGCGCTTCTGTGTTCCATCACCATATACGGTCGGAACTTCCCCGTTTGCAGCGAGATCAAGGAATTTCGGAATGACAAAATCCGGACGCTGGTGTGGCCCATACAGATTGAACGGCCGCACAATTGTTGTCGAAACACCGGGATCGTTTCGACCGACATTTTGCACCATATGCTCACAGACAGCTTTGGTAGAGCTGTAACTCCAGCGACTTTTTGACGGAGAGCCGAGTACCCTATCGTCTTCTTCAGCCCACGGAACGTCCGGATTACGGCCGAAAATCTCGCTGGTACTCGCGTAGACGAACCGTGTATCAGATCCGCGAGTACGCTCTAAGAGGTTACGCGTTCCATTGATATTCACGTCGACAATATATAATAAGTCCTCAGGATCGAGATATCTATTTACACCGACAATCGATGCGAGATGGTAGATTCGGTCATAGGTATTTGGAGATCGAAACACCATCGTGTCGATGAACTCGTCGCTCAGGACACTCCCCTGAATATAGTTGACAGTGTCACCAACGTACTCTGCATACGATGCAGGTGGTGTGGACCGAATGTCTAAGGCAGTCACACTGTGACCGTCTTTGGCCAACCGTCGAACGAGATGCTGACCAACGAACCCGGCAGCACCCGTAACCAATATATTATCACTCATAATTGATTGTATTCTATCCGGAGTTAAGGTAAGATAGATATAAAACCCCCGATTGATTCCGTGTAGGACCATTTATACAGAGGACGGTAGAATTAAACCGCGAACGGCTATAGACTATCCATGTCTGATCAAATACCTCTTTTCAAAATACCGTGGGATATCGAGGATATCAAAAACGTAGCTGACTCCGTTGGCCGTGGTGGCTACTGGGCAAAAGGCCCGTATATCGAGGAGTTTGAGCAACGAGTCGCAGAGTATCTCGGAGTCAAACATGCGATTGCGGTCAACTCCGGAACGAGCGCGCTTATGGCGGCATTGAAAGGTGCAGATATCGGTGACGGAGATGAGGTAATCGTTCCCTCGTTCACACAACAGGCGACGGCAAATGCTGTCAAGATGGTTGGAGGAGAACCGGTCTTTGCGGATATCGAACGGGAAACCTATGGCCTAGATCCCGACAGTGTTGTAGAACAGATTACCGAAGAGACTACAGCGATAATGCCAGTTCACGTGTATGGAAGCATCTGTCAGATAGAACAGCTCAACGCTGTAGCTGCGGATCACGATCTCACGGTCATCGAAGATGCAGCAGAGGCACTCGGTGCCAGTAAAAAAGGCAAGATGGCAGGCACGTTTGGAGATGCTGCTGGGTTGAGTTTCTGTCAAAACAAAATCGTTCCAACTGGGGAAGGCGGAATGGTCATTACAGATGACGATAGTATTGCAGAAACAGCGTCAATTTACTGCTCACACGGCCGTACAACGAAAGATTATTTTGAAACCTCAAAAAGCGGCCAACATGTGATTGTCGGTGGGAATTTCAGAATGCCGGATATCGTTGCCGCGCTTGGCTGCTCCCAGATGGAAAAGATAGAACAACTCATAGAAGGTCGCCGAGCCGCTGCACAGCGAATGAACGAAGCGTTTGAGACCATGGAGGGCATCACCCCGCACAGTTTCGATGGTCGACACGTCTACCAGTTCTACACAGTAACATTTGACGAATCAATTAATCGAGATCGTGTTATCGAAATCCTCTCTGAGAATGGAGTCTCCGCAAAAGTATACTGGGATCCAGCAGTCCACCAGTCGCAAACATATCAGCAGAACAGCGACGAGGGCACACTGCCTGTTACCGAAGAGACGACTCAAAGGGTGCTTTCATTGCCGATGCATCCGGAGTTAGAGGCGACTGAAACAGATCGTATCATTGACGCCGTAAAAAAGGGAATCAACGCTGCCTGAGGACAATTCAGGCGGCAGCCAGATACAATTTTCTGCTGTCGACTTTGAGTACAAGATTATACTCGCCGGTACTCAACACCAGCTGATTCCAACAGTTCACGGTCTAAGACGCCATCAACATCGACAACGAGCGGAGATGGAGTCATTCGAATCGTCTCTTCAAGGAAATCCAACTCTCGATACTGTTTATGCGAAGTTGCAAGCAAAACGCCGTCGACGCCATCGAAGGAGGGCTCTGACAGAATCTCGATGCCAAACTCCTCGTGGGCTGCAGCCTCATCGGCGTAGGGATCGACACCTATGACCTCAACACCGTACTCCTGAAGCCGTTTGATCGTATCACCAACGACAGAGGTGCGAATATCCGCGACTTCCGGTTTATACGAGAGTCCGAGGATCAGAACAGTGCTTTCTCGGAGCACTTTCCCACACTGATTCAGCCCTCGTAACGTCATGTCGGCAACGTATGTCGGAAGATACTCGTTGATTTCACGACTCTGTTCGATGAGCTTGGGTGTATACCCGTTCCGTTCAGATTCGTAGATCATGAAGAACGGGTCGACGGGAATGCAGTGGCCGCCAACGAGACCTGGCTGGTAGTTATGAAAGTTCCACTTCGTCCGGGCAGCCTCCAACACATCGTGAGTGTCTACACCAATACTATGACAGGCAATTGCAAGCTCGTTCATCAGTGCAATATTAACATCCCGTTGAATGTTCTCAATTGCTTTCGCTGCCTCCGCGACTTCAATCTCCGGAGCTTCGTGGACACCAGCATCCACAATAGTGCGATACAGTTCCGCCAGTTCCGACCGAACTGAGTCGTTCTGCCCGCTGACAATCTTCACGACATCTCGCATTCCATGTTCATCGTCACCAGGAACCATCCGTTCCGGAGAGTAGCCGATATAAAAGCCTTCGCCGACAGTCAACCCGGATTCGTTTTCGATTGTGGGTGCCAAGATCTCTCGAGTTGCACCCGGATAAACAGTCGATTCAAGCACAACAATTGCTCCGGGCTGTATATTTCGACCGATCGTCTCGGCTGCACTCTGCACATATTTCAAGTTAGGATTTTTCAGATCATCAACAGGCGTTGGAACCGTTACGAGTATGTAATCCGCTTGTTTGAGGGTAGATTCATCCGTTGTAAACTCAATCGAGCTGGCAGCAACCGTCTGATTCCCGAGTTCGTTGGTGGGATCGATACCCGAATTAAGCTGATCTATCTTTGTCGAATCAATATCGTACCCAATTACATCGAAACCTTCTTGCTCGAACTCAACTGCAAGAGGCAACCCAACATACCCCATACCAACGACACAGATCGTTTTATTCATTAATTATCAAATTACACGTCTTCGAATGTATTTAAATAACCGGTGTTATTCTAATCACTCACAGACCTATTTTGCTCGTCTAATACTACCTTATATAAATCGGTTGCTTAAACTTTGGTTCATACTGCTATCCCAGAGCTGCTCAACGAAGACATCAGCGAAGAAAATGTCGAGAATAAAATCTAATTCCGCCTACATTTATCAGTCAGACCTGCTCGAAGTATGGACACCAGTCCAGTACGAATCGTACTGCTGAGAGATAGTTTACTTGTAACAACGGTGGATACTCAATGGATAGAGATCAGAATCGGATCGACAGACAATGTCTGGCGGCAGCACAGTCAATATGAGACTTTGCGACGGCGAAAATATCGGAGAGAGTGCTACCCATCGGGTAAACGCCCCGATAGGCTGAACAACGGTTATCTCGCCCTCAACTCTGTACGGTGAGCGGGAACGGCGACTACACTGCATCCACGCGATGTCGACAGATTATAAGTCTACGGATGAGCCCACGAGTTCAATCGTGGGACGACGAGATGCTATGCTTTCGACTGGATCGTGTACAGGTCCGCATAATCGCCCTCTTCAGCAAGCAACTCCTGATGTGTGCCGGATTCGATGATCTCGCCTTTTTCGACCGTATAGATCTGATCTGCATTCTTGACCGTCGACAGCCGATGAGCAATCGCGATGATCCCATACTCTCGGTCCATTGACTCAATCGCGGCTTGTACTTCTTTCTCCAGGCTTGAGTCAAGATCACTCGTCGCCTCATCTAGCACGAGGAAGTCAGCATCTTTCAGCAGTGCTCTCGCTAACGCCACACGTTGCCGCTGTCCACCTGATAATCGGATCCCATCATCACCCAGTTGCGACTCGTAGCCATTCGGGAGGTCGTCGACGAACTCGTCAACCTTTGCGATCTCACAGACATCTTCGACTTCTTGTCGCGTCGCTTCTCGATTCCCAATCGTGATGTTGTTTTCCAAGGAGTCGGTGAAAATAAACGGCTGTTGGCGCACGACAGCGATTCGCTTGCGCCAGGATTCGAGATTATACTCCGTAATTGGAACGCCATCGGCACGGATCTCTCCCTGATCGGGATCATACATCCGTGCGATCAGCGAGACAATCGTCGACTTTCCAGCTCCAGACTGGCCAACAAATGCGATGAAATCTCCTTTGTTAGCCGTAAATGAAAGTTCACGAAGCACCTGTTCGTCTTCATTGTACGCGAATTTGACCCCATCAAATTCGATACTAGAGACGTGTGTTACTGAGCGAGCGCCGCTGTGCTCTTCGTGTCTATCAAGCCGATCAAGAAACGTCTGTGTTCGAAGCGCATGAGAGAGATATCCTTCAACTTGATAGACTTTCGAGTTGAGATCGCTTACCTTTGGTGCGAGTTGGAACATTGCAATAAGAAAGATTCCGAGTTCGCCGAGTGAGAGTCCAGTAAACGTGAAGCCGACATAGATTAGTACAAAGATCGTGATTGCTGCCGAGAGTTCGAAGAAATTCTTGATCGCGATTTCGTTCCGGGTGAGATCTATTTCTGAACTAGTATACTGATCGATAGACTCAGAGAACGTAGAGAACACTTCTGACCGGAGTCCAAACAGTTTCACATCACGAATTCCCTGTGTTCCTGCTTGAACGGTCTCTTGGACGAGCTCGTTTGCCTCTGCAACCCGGGTCCCAACGGTTACTGCTGGTTCGATAACAACCCGAAGGAGTACGGTGATTCCACCAAGAAGTACCATCGCAAGAAGTGTCATTGAGGGAGTGATATAAAACATTACAGCAATGTACATAAGAACTAAAAATAACGTCTCCAACATCGCAATCCCTTGTTTAATTACTCGTCCCGAATACCGTGTTTCTGTGATAATAGCATTGAGAATATCGTCAGTTCCCTGCTCATCGTAATATTGGACTTCCGCATCAAGCGCACCTTCAAACGCCCTCGTGCGAAGATGCTTCTCGTACTGTTTCCCAAGTATGACAGCGAGCCATCGGACGAGGAACGACATCGTGTACCGAATGGTCATTACGAACGCAACACCCACAATCAAATATCCCAGTGAAAAGGGGATTCCGAAGAATTGGTAGGTTCCAATGAATCCTTCCATCACAGGTCCGCTTACATTAGTTGGATCATTAGTCTGAGCCGTCTCAATAATCGGGTAAATAAAGCTCAGTCCGATTCCTTCAAGAAATGCGACGAATCCACCCAACACAACGAGCATAAAAGCAAACTTTGGTCGATAGCGACCAACACGTTTGAGTGCCCGAATTTTTTCTTGAGTTGAGAGCGTCTCATTGTTTGTAGACATTATGAGTTATTGGGTATCCAATAGTGACGAAGATAAGGATGCTGTTTGCAAACGAGCAGGTGACACCAGCCATCAATTATGTATTACTTGTAATTGTTCAATATCCCCTTCAAGCCAACAGGCCAAATATAACGAGTATATAAAAACAACATGTGCTCATTCTAAGCAAACGTTAAGTCCAAACAGACAAACGCCACTGCATGTCAAACAGTCCTGTCAGCGACGACAGTCGACCCTCCTCTGCGGTCGTATTGGCCGCTGGTGAGGGTATCAGGCTTCGTCCACTGACCGCAAACCGGCCAAAGCCGATGTTACCGGCCGGAACCCGCCCGATTCTTGAACACGTTCTCAACGCCCTGATCGACGCCGGTGTCGACGATATTCATCTCGTCGTGGGGTATCAGGCTAACCGAGTTCGTTCGTATTTCGACTCTACCTACCGTGACGTTCCGATTACCTACCACACACAGGCCAATCAACTCGGCAGTGGGCATGCTCTCCTTCAGGCGCGCGATGGGCCGGATGGACCTTTCCTGTTAGTTAATGGCGATCAGATTATCGACCACCGGATCGTCGAGGCCGTCAGTGAGGCTCACGGCGACGGGACAGCAACACTGGCGGTTGTCGAAGGGCCGGAGGCCGTCGACTACGGTGCAGTTCATCTCGACGGAAGCGAAGTCACCGAACTCATCGAACAGCCAGCAAGTGGCGAGTTTCGGCTATTCAACGCGGGGGTGTACGCTTTCACCGAGCAGATATTCGAGACATTGGAGACGCTGTCCGTCGAACGTGGCGAACTTCCGCTGACCGATGCTATCCAACAGTTGATCGCCGACGACAACCACAGCGTCAGTGGCGTCCGCACCGATCATTTCTGGATGGATGCCACCCATCCGTGGGATCTGCTGTCGCTCTCACGAGAGCTCCTGAGTCGTGGCTGGGTCGACGCACCGACCGTCGACACTGACATCTACGTCGCCGAGTCGGCACACGTCCACCCCGATGCAACGCTGGTCGGCCCGGTCGTCGTCGACAGCGACGCCGTGATCGAGGCTGGCGCAGTCGTCGGTCCGTACGCTGCTATCGGTGCAAGCACCACAGTTGGCTCCGGATCGGTAGTCAGCGATGTCGTCGTCGACACTGACACCGTCATCGGCTCCAACACCACCGCCATCGAACTCGTCGCTGGACAGGGCTGCGAGATCGGTGCCGCACTCACCGCTGCCGGTGGACCAGCGGATGTCGTCTTAGACGAGCAGGTCTACAGCAACGTCGACCTCGGTGGCGTGATCGCTGATCGGGTCGACATCGGCGGCGGCGCGACCCTCGAACCGGGGGCACTAATCGGTCCCGGGTCGACCATTGGCGCAGGCGTAATTATTCGTGGCCACATCAACGCTGGCAGTGAGGTGGTCCGCTAATGTGTGGCATCGTCGGCTGTATCGGCCGTGGTGATGGTACCGTCGACGTACTGATGGCGGGCCTCCGAAGCCTCGAATACCGAGGGTACGACTCGGCAGGTATCGCACTCGGCCCATCAATGAGAGTACTCCGCAAATCTGGAGAACTCGACGAACTCGCCGAGGTCGTCGAGACCACCGAGCCAACCGGCACCTACGGCATCGGCCACACTCGCTGGAGCACCCACGGCCCGCCAAACGACCGCAACGCCCACCCACACACCGATGAAACCGGGCGAGTCGCGGTCGTACACAACGGAATCATCGAGAACTACGCCGAGCTCAAAGCCGAACTCCAAGAGGGAGGTGTCACCTTCACTAGCGACACCGACACCGAGGTCGTCCCGCATCTGATCGCCCAAGCATTGGACGCCGGCGACGACCCCGAAACCGCCTTCCACAACACCGTCGACCGCCTCGAAGGGAGCTACGCCATCGCCGCAATCATCGACGGTAGCGAAACGATCTACGCTGCCCGCCAAGGCTCGCCACTCGTCGTTGGCGTCGGTGACGACTGTACCTATCTGGCGAGCGATGTTCCGGCCTTCGTCGAACACACCCGTGATGTCGTCTTCCTCGAAGACGGCCACCGTGTGATCGCCACGAAAACCGGGTATACGATCCTCGATGGGGATCGTGAGCCGGTCGACGTCGACGTCGAGACTGTCTCCTACACAGCCGAGGCCACGGGCAAGAGTGGGTACGACCACTACATGCTCAAAGAAATTCACGAACAGCCCACCGCGCTCCGACAGTGTTTCTCCGGGCGAAGCGACGCCCTCGCAGGGACAGTTACCTTGGAGGAGATCGACGAGATCCCGCAACCAAATGCGGTCCAGTTCGTTGCCTGTGGTACTTCGTACCACGCTGCGCTGTACGGAGCGGCCATCCTCCGAGAAATGGGCATTCCCGCAGAGGCGTATCTCGCAAGCGAGTACGCACTATCGCCGCCGCCGCTCACTCTCGGCACACTCGTGGTCGGAATCACCCAAAGCGGCGAGACCGCTGACACGCTTGCTGCGCTCCGGGACGCGAAAAGCCGCGGTGTCAACACGCTCGCACTCACCAACACGGTCAACTCGACGGCCGCTCGCGAATGTGATCACGCGGTCTACATCCGCGCTGGACCCGAAATCGGGGTCGCCGCAACCAAGACCTTCTCCTCGCAGCTCGTGGGCTGTAATCTGCTCGCCGAGGAGTTGGTCGACGGGCCGCGAGATCTCCGCCCCCTCATCGAGTCACTTCGGAACCTGCCGGACGACGTGCAGTCGATTCTCGACTCCTCGGCCGCCGAAGAACTCGTTGAGGAGTACGGCGGTAGCGATGCCTACTTCTTCATCGGTCGGGGAACGAACGTCGCGGTCGCTCTGGAGGGCGCGCTCAAATGCAAGGAGATCAGCTACGAACACGCTGAGGGGTTCCCGGCGGGCGAGCTCAAGCATGGCCCACTCGCACTTGTAACTCCTGACACACCGGTATTCGCGGTCGTGACTGGTGACGACGAACGGGCCCGGAAAACACTCGGAAACATCAAGGAGGTTCAGGCTCGTGGCGCACCAGTAATTGCGGTCACGGATGGGAAATCCAATGCCGCCGAGATCGCCGACGAGACGCTCATGATCCCTGAAACCGAGGAGCGCGCCGCCCCCGTGTTAGCGAACGTCCAGCTCCAGTTGTTCTCGTATCATCTCGCCGATGCACTGGGTCGACCGATCGACAAACCACGGAATCTCGCAAAAAGCGTCACTGTAGAATAGTTTTCGAATAGAGTCTAAATTGAAGCGTTATAGGGGTTTGAGATTAATATCGTCAGATCAACAATAACATAGTCTCCAGAAACAGAAAGGACAACCGCGAACTATTGCATAATGTAGAAGTCGACGCCGTTGAAAATTTCGACGTCTGTCGGCTCTCTCATTCCGAAAAATCAAACAAACTTCAATCTATTTTGTCGACGGAGGAGTTTGGATCTCCACACCCGATCCTGAGTGAGGAGTGAATTTCACAGAACTACAAGGCGGATGCCACGGGGCTTGACCCCGAGGCAGTTTACGTAGTCATTCATCAACCACTCAGAGGTTTTCCTCATCAACCTCAACAAGGGTGAGTAGTCACACACCACTGTGTCGAGTGTTCCAAGAAAAACACGAACACGCTGAGAACACTACCTCATTTGGTATGAGATGTCTCTATTCAAGACTACTGCTATTGTAGAGCTGTAGAGCAGCTGCAAGCACAATTTCGGAGGTAGAGACACACCCCACTGTGTCAAGTGTTTCACTTCACATCAGCAGATAGCATCGAACAGCCACACCCCACCGTGTCGAGTGTTCTCCACAAAACAGGATCAACTCTCACAGATGCTGCTCAATACGACGTGAAAGCGCGACACCATCGAGTGTGTCGACAACCTCACACACAAGTTTGAGCCCAACATTGAATTCGTACTCGTAGTACTGGCCACCAGCACGACCTTCATTTCGAGACTGCCGGTTGAGAATGCCAAGCATTGCAAGGTCTGCGAGATGGTCATGCATTCGTCGACGAACTAAGGGATCGATATCTGACTGTTCAGCAATGGTTCGATACCGTGGATAAATTTCTCTGACACGGGCTGGTGTTTCTTCCTCTAGTGCAAGCGTAAGTGTTGCCACCAGAGACAAATGACCATGCTGTGTCAGTTCACGCATCCCATGTTCGATCTGACTCTGTTCAAGTGCCTCACGAGCTTTATGAACATTGTCTTCGGTGATCTCTGATTCGTCGGCAGCTCGCGCTAGCTCACCTGCTTTGTAAAGCAGATTTAATGCCTGTCGTGCACTCCCTGTATCCTGAGCAGCAAGTGCAGCACAAAGCGATATCACACCGTGCTTAGCTGCATCATCGTATAGCGCCCCAGCTGCACGTCGATGAAGAATCGCTTCGAGTTCAGGACCATCATATGGTGGAAAGTGGATGTCTTCTTCACAGAGTGTATCTTTGACTTTCGGTGAGAGGTTATCACGGAATCCAAAGTCATTACTGATACCGATGACCCCCGGCTTTGCAGATTCAAGATATCCGTTTGAGCGAGCACGTGGCAGTTCATACAGGATTTCGTCATTACTACCAATATGATCAATCTCATCAAGAACGAGTAAAATCGTCCCACCAATTGCATCAAGTTCCTCATAGAGAATATCAAAGATGCGTTGTTGTGGGTAACCTGTCGTACTGATACGATTTTCTGCAGGTCGGATAGTGTTGACTAGGTTAACAGCAACCTGGTAGGAAGACGAGAGGTTCGTACAATTAAGCCAATAAACTGAGAGATCAATATCGTCATACTGTTTTGTGTCTCGTTTCAGTTGATCGAGAAGGTACCGTGAGACGGCTGTCTTTCCTACACCCGTCTTTCCGTACAAGAAGATGTTCCGTGGCTGAGCACCATTGACGACTGGCTGGAGTGCAGTCTTGTAGGCACTGAGTTCTTCTTCACGCGCAGTGATTGACTCCGGTTGGTAGTCTTCCCGGAGCATCCCTTCATCGCAGAAAATCTCCGTATCACGGGTAAAGGTGGTCATTGAGTATCTCTAATTGATGTCTATTGTCTAATAAAACCACCGTGTCGAATGCGTCAAGTGTTATTTGGAACAGATGATCACAAGAATAACACTCGACACAGTGGGGTAACACACAAATTAAAACTGGCTTATTTTAGTTCAAAATAGGGTTTAATCACCGAAAACACTCGACACGGTGGGGTGTCTCGATGCTGTCGACTACATGAGTAGATTACAAAATCATCATTAGCCGAGAATCCAATCGATATGATCGATAGAAAACATTCGACGCAGTGGGGTCTGAGAGAGGGGTATGTTAGGGACATCTCACTACTCGCGATAACACTCGACATGGTGGGGTGCCCGTGTAACACGTCTGAGCTATAGTCTTTTGAGTGTAAGTTCCGGTATTGTGGGTTAGAGTCTCAAAAATAGGTGTCTAAACTGAATTCAATCCTTCTCACCCTTAACGATCAACTCATCAAACAGCTCTATAGTAACTTGCGAATACGTCCTTATAGCCGTACAGCTAGGTGCAGTAAACGAATACCGTTCGAGTGGCGTCGTTGACTCTTAACCTCCGCAGGTCAAGCGAAATCCACGATTTAACTGAGGTCGACCCAACAAGTGCATCAACAACACGGTGATCCAGTTCACGGTTGGCAACCAAACTGCATCTGCAGGCTCACAGCCGACCATCGAATCGTAGTCAGCGGTACTCCATATGTGTGAGATCATGCGTCGACCATTCGACCAAACTGGGAGAAGCAAGA
>Ga0306900_1000436_pt1 | contig 18372 bp, 18 predicted proteins | sample AntRauMFilla3765_FD_190416 | JGI IMG/M metagenome (GOLD analysis project Ga0306900, IMG submission 190416) | Saline lake microbial communities from Rauer Islands, Antarctica - Metagenome Filla 3 #765 (v2) (version 2) | ecosystem: Environmental > Aquatic > Non-marine Saline and Alkaline > Saline ... | reverse complement strand
GGGCAGTACACGTTCCGATTTTCTTCGCTGTTCAGATAGTAGTCATTGTCATCTAGATACGCAATAAAATCGTCGTAGACACTGTCGTCTTGGATCTGGAGGACGTTCTCTGTGACGACGACGTCTGGCTCTACGTAATCAATTATCTGGATAACATCCCGAAGCAAGCCCCACTTATCGTGGTCGGCGTGGGACTTGTCTTTGACATGGCCCATCGTAGAGTATGGCTGGCAGGGTGCACAAGCACCTAGGACCTTTAGATCTGCGTCCCACGGAAACATCCGAGCGATACGTTCGGGATCTGAAGATAGGGGTTCAACTTTCGACTGGACGTACGTCGCATCAACATTTTGTTCGTAAGCGTACTTACAGTCAGGATTGTTGTCTATCCCATTGACGACAGAGATCCCTGCTTGCTCCAACCCGTAGCTAAGCCCACCAGCACCACAAAAGAGATCTACTGCAGAGATTTTCATGCTGCTGCTTACCAACAGCAGTGTATAAAATCTTGTGAGAGACGGTTATCTAACAAAGTATACGGCATTCGTACTCCCGAAAATCAATTGGGGCTATCAGGTCATCCTATCGAAGCATGTATTGGAGCATCTACTAGCAAAAACCCGGAACAGTGATGTGTGTCGAGTTCCCTACCTATTCCAGAATGCGTTGGTTCTTCGAAAAATGACTATCAGTCAAAATATAACGACAGATTCCGAGTGGTTCTTCTTCAGCGGCGGCCCTGGTGCTCCACGATATGGCGACGACCCGACGAAGCATGCTGTCGACCACGATACTGAAACGTTCGTTCGCGAAGTACTACAGAACGCGAACGACCAGAAGTTAGACGACGAAATTCCAGTAGATGTTACTTTCCGATTCGTGACGCTTTCTGGTGACGATCGGCGTGAATTTCTCAACGCGCTTCAGTGGGAGGGTGGGCTCCGTCGTAGATTGGAGACGATAGCCGCCTCCGATCAAGGACGTGGGTACACACAGCTCTTAGATCAGGTAGAGGATCCCGACGAAGAAATACGACTGCTGATCGTCGAGGATAAAAATACGACCGGACTCACCGGTGGGTGGGACGACGATTCGAACTACGCGGCGTTGGTTCGAGACGAACTCTACAGTAGCAAACAAGACGATACCGCCGGTGGCTCCTACGGGTTAGGGAAGTCGGTGTTGTGGACTTTTTCTGGTGCGTCGACGGTTATCTTCAACTCACATCCCGCACCCATCGATGGCGAAACCCAGCCCCAACGGCTCATCGGTCGGACGAAGCTCCCGACACACAAACTAGCGGGCGACGAGACGACGTATCAAGGTGCAGGCTGGTTGTGCCAACCCACACGAACAGACGACGGGGTGCGACCGGAGGCCCTGACCGGCGAGACGGCCAAGAGTCTCGCAACAGACCTCAAGATTACGCGACCACCAGTCAGTGGAACGAGTGCGATGGTCGTCGACTTCCGTGATCCGACAAGAGAGACACGGCCAGAGCTAGAAGATACGGCCGCAGAGTTCGTTGAGGCCGCTGTCAAGTACTTTTGGCCAGCGATCTATCGTGGTGATCTGACGGTGACAGTCGAGACGCCAGAGGAAACGCTAGAGGCCGACGTCGACAGCGTGCCAGCGATCAGGCCGTTCGTGGAGTGTTTCGAACAACGCTTCGGTGACGAGAAACGAGACCTGGCTACCCCTGGTGACGTCGCCGGACTCGATATCCCGATGAACATCCCACCGCGGGCAGACGGGACTGAAACCCCCAGCGGGACGGTCCGACTCGCCTCGCGACTCGCCTCACCCGCGGACAACGACACCTACCTCAACAGAGTGGCCTTGTTCCGTGGCTCCGGCATGATTGTGAAGTATTTAGACCAGAGTCGTGTCGCCTTCGGCGATCGGAATTTCCACGGCGTACTCGCCTGTGGAGAAGCCCGGACCGACAACGAACCGACCGACAGCGATAGAGAGATCGATCGCTTCCTACGGTTCGCCGAACCACCAGATCACGACGAGTGGGAGTCGACCGAAAACCTCCGCGAAGAGTACCAACGCGGATTCCGAATGGCGATCGATGATATGTTCGGGACGGTCCGGGATGGCCTTCGACATCTGGTCGCCGAGAGTAGTCCCGACGAGAGTATGCTCTCCGAACAGGTCCTCAAACGGTTTCCTATCCACGGACGCGGCCAACCCCGTGTAGACAGACCGCAGGTCCGGGTGTTCGAGTTTGATAGTCACTCCCGGTTCGACGGTGACCGCTGGCAGTTCGGCGGTCGGATCTCGCCGGTCGTCGAAGAGTACGACGGGTGGAGTGCCGAAGTCGCACTGACGGGAATCGGAGAAGACGGCTCTAGCTACGACGCGATCCCGATAGAATCCATACGTGTCGAGGAAGACGGCGTAACGACGACGATCACGGATGGGGAGGCCCAAATTAGCGTGGATGGCGATATCGGCGACCTGGAATTCGAAGGCAAATCCCAGGCCATCGGAGCCCACGACGTGATGAGTGGTGCTGTCGGCGAAACGCAACTCGAGATCCGTGCAGAGCTACGCACGACGGAGGATGACGAGACGTGACACAACGCTCACAACGACATCGATCGACGACGCTGCCGTTTCGGTACCGGAAGCGAGGGATCGATTTCGATATCGATCACTACGCCATCAACGGCAGTAAACCGAGAGATATCGAATTGAAAGCCGGACAAAGCGAGATTGATCTCGTTCCGGCGATCGAAGACAAGTACGGTACCGAAACGGATCTCGCAGACTGGACAGAGATCAAACTCTACGGACAGCTCTCTGTCACAGAAGCAACGATCGCAGAGATATTCCCACCCGAAGAACGTGGGAGCCCACCTGCGAAACTGTATGTCGCACTCCGGTGCCACGAGACAATCTCTCGAACCCGAGCCGAGGTTGACGAACCGTTCGACGGTCCTGGAACATACGAGATTACGATCAACTTGGAACGCTCGGAGCTTCTCGGAGCCGTCGAACTCCATCCGTTCTTAGTTCGGTCCGAAGATGGCGACTCCGAGGGCGATTACGCCGCCACCAAGAATGTCCGTGTCGCTGGTGGCCACAGCTACCGAGTAATTATCGACCGCGAACAACACGAGGAGCCCACACACATTGATGGCGAAGAGGTGAGTTTCTCCGACGTCGCCCACCTACCCGAGGGTGAGAAGCTCTACTATCTCGATTTCCGAAACGAGAAGCGACCGAAACTCTGGATCAATGCCGACCATCCACGGATCACCAACATCCTCCAGAGTAAAGGCTCGGTGGGCGCCGAGCCCAGAATGCGTGACGTGATTTTGGATCAGATCGGCCACGGCGTGTGGACCCAATTAGTGATTCGGGCTGGTGCAGCCGTCGACGACAACGGCGAGGTCCCACACGAGTGGCAGCGAATGGTTATCGATACCTTCGCCCCGAATCTGTACGCTGTCGACGATCCGACGGAGGCGGCCCTCCAACTGCGAGCCGATGTCGAAAACACAGAGAACCTTCCGCACTTTATGGAGCGAGTCGACCGAGAGGTCCAAGAATTCCTGAAGCCTCGCGAACAGCTGATCAACCTGATGGAAGAAGGACTGCGGATCTAACATGACTGACGATTCACTCTACCGATTGACCGATGAGGGTCGTCGACTCGTTGGCGAACAGTTCCTCCAAGGTGAGACGACGATATCGGACGATGAGCTAGCCGAGTACGTCGAAGTGATGCCAGGAGAACCGACTGGCGACTTGGCTACCCTGGACTCGAAAGTCGACGGCGTCGTAATGTCCCACTCAGAGTACAACACAGCGATGGACGGTGCACTCGCTGCAGACGTCCACCAGTGTTTAGACATCTCGAGACGGACAGCTGGTGATCCAGGGCTCTGGCACTGGATTGCAGTGGTCCGATACCCACACTTCGTCCGCAAGCGCTGGAAGTATCGTTCAGAGGCAGCAATGCGAGAGAAGTTCCTCGGGGCTGGCTCCGATCTGTATTCGAACGCAATCCACAGGCTGTGGTGGATCGCAGAACTAACTGTAGACGAGGGTGACTACTCGTTGACCAAGCAGGTGTTTGCGAAACAGACAATGGTCAACAAGGTCTTCGATCGGTGGTTCGCCCGGTACCGGCCTGCGGTGGTCGCCATCTGTTCGGAACTCGCCGACGAACCGTCGTGGGTAATAGACGACGTCACACGGCGTTTCAATCACGCCTTGACCAACGTCCAACTGGAGGGGCTGACCGAGGCGGATGCCCGAGAGCTCGTTGTACGAATAATCGACGACGTGAAAGCAGCGACACAGGACTGACGGGCTAAGGGGAAGTTCAAAGGCCCTCCTGAGAGAATAGCGGGTATCGGCTACATTCACGTATGAGCGAGGGCAAAAACGATTTACAGATTGCATACTGCTTCGCCGACTACGGCGTTGAAGCAGAGGCACTCTCCACGATCGGTGAAGTCCATCGATTCACTATCGATCCGAAGGACAATGCTTGGTGTGCGTCGACCGAAGCGATCGACCTAATGGAGGAGACACCTGACGGAGAGTTCGACTTGTGGTTCGGCCACCCCATGTGTACGCGCTATTCGGATATGCCAGGCGTCGAACCAAGCGATCACATTGATCAGATTCCACGCGCACGTGAACTGGCGATGGAGATGGCAGACCACTATGTCATAGAAAACAAACCAAGGGCCCCACTTGAATCGGCGACACACCTCACGGGAAAGATGTTCAATTTGCCGATCACTTACGAACGGGCCTTCGAGACCTCCTTTGATCTCCGACAGCCACCCCGACAGACCACGATTGGATCGGAAGCCAGCCAGACCTCTCCGTTCTTCTACAGCGAGCGTTCGCATCTCTGGTGGAAAACTGTGAAAGGCATTCGTGGAAACTATCCTAAAGAACACGTTGCAAAAAACGTGCTGCCACTGGCCTACGTCGACTTCATCACGCGAAATTATCTTGAAGCCTCAGGTGGCTCGAAAGGTGTTCGCGACTATTCGAACTATGATCAAGAGATGGATCAACGCCGGGCCGAAGAATCGAACCATTCGCTCAGTGATTACGAATGAGATACTGTCTTCTCACTGTGCCATCAGTTGTTCCCTTCGGAGGTTGACTCTACTTCTGCTCTGATTTCCTCTAACGTACTCACTAGCTCCGAATGAGTTTGGCCTTCGTACGGGAACACAGATCCAGACTTTCTGAATCGTTGGATCGTACCGTTAATCACACTGGTCGGTGCCATCTTCCCATCCTCTCCGCCTTCCTCATCGTACAGAACGTCTAGTAAGGCTCTCACAGCAGGATCGTACCGACCCATTTGAATGTCGAAGACCCGAAACACAAATCTTCGTTGCGAGAATGCTTGACGTGTCGGTTCGTAATCGACAGTTCCATCATCCTCTCGTTGAGTGAGTTCTGCGATCCACCACAGGCGTTCGAAGGTGCTGGCCATAGAATCCAGTGCCCGTCCCTGAGTCCAGAACTTCTTTTTCATCGCCGAAACCCCGTTGAAATCCCAACGGTGAGCGACGAACCAAGGGAAGTACAACATCGAAAATGCACTCCAGAGGCCCGTATCGGCTGCTTTGGATCTATTAACATCGACGTGTTGATGAACGGCAACAGCCGCCTCTGGATCCATCTCGGTGCTAAATCGGTCTGTTCGAGACTGAATCTCTCTCAACTCCGACTCCAGACTTTGGAGGTCGACAGTGATCTCTGTGGGCTCTATATGAGGTTTTAGTTCGGGTAACGGGATGCTGTCGTGAGCACCTTCAAGGAACTCGGGGTACTTACTCAGAAGTGTCTCAGCTCCGTCGGCGAGTCGAACTATCTGCTGGCCGTCGTCTAGGTCATCGTCTGGATTCCAGTCTGTCATCGGTTTCCAAGCCTCGTTGCGTGATTGTCGAACTGACGTGCAGGATCCAATAGCCCTTGTACTGCCTGTTCAATACGTTCGGTCGCCGATAGTGGATCTTGATCCAACTCCTCAGACAAAAACTCCGCAGCCTTACGCGGTGACGTGTCTTCGTCGCTATACATATGTTCGTTCAACATCTCGAAGACAGCTGGTTGCCACTCGGGTGTCCACGCTTCGGCGTCTGAGTCGTACTCGTCTGCGGCTACTTGGACCATACGGGCCCAAACAGACGACATAACGTGGTCCCACACGAGATCAGATGTGAGGTCATCGTATCGGCCGTCTCCGTTCCAGATGATGTCGACGACTTGATTGTGGTCTTCGTTGAAGTACAAGACAGGGTTGTCTGGATCTCGTTTCAAATCGAGATAGTACATCCGATCGTTAGCTGGGAAGGGGCTATCCTCGTCCTCATTCTCTTCTTCAAACGAAGTCCGCTCAACCTGAAGGACGTCGTCGCTCCCAGGTTCCTTGTCGGTGACTTGGATTTGACTCTTGGGACCATCAGATAGTATCGAACCCTGTTCTGTAGCGTAGTTGTGAGTACTATCTATCCCGAGAGCACTAGCGTTTGCATCGGTTAGTGGCTCCGACCGAAGAAGGTATGGATGCAGCGAGAGCTTCCCGACGACGTTGTTAGATTTAATGCTGAGCGTTCCACTGACCGTGGAAGCACTCACTGTTCCCCCTTCGTTCAAGACAACTCCTGCTCTGGTGTAGGTTTCTACACAGTGACCAGCGACCAAGACGGTACCAGGATATGAATCAGAGCCTCTGTCACTACTGTCTCCTGGGAATACTTTGGGCAACAGATCGTTTGGTATCTCAACCTTGAGCGTAAATTCGACTTCGCTCCAGCCTTGGTAATCGTCTAGATTCAGATGTCGCTGGTTGTCTGGTTGGACCGGATCGTCTCCATCTATCGAGAACTCTTTGATCCAAAAGTCAAGTTGTCCTAAAACACACCTATGCGGGAAGGTTTCGTACTTCAGCGTACGGTTAAGACGAAGTGTAGAAGACATAGTTATTTATTCACCCCAACGGAACCATCGGTAATCTTGAGTCTGGTCTTCGTTACGTCTCCTAACCTAGATTCTGTCCCCGGAAGTTGAGCTTTGATTGCGAACTCTATTTCATCAACATTTGCTGTCACTTCAATATGACCCTTTTTTCCATCTGATTGTTTATCAAACACCACATCAGCTACTGTTCCACCTACTACAGACTGGATATTGACATCTTTGATGATGATGTGATCTGCCTCTGTGCCATCCTCAAAGAGTGCAACCAGTTCAAACGTCAGATCCCATCTCTCCAAGGGATTATTGGCTATCATCTGCCGATCTTGGTTCGGGCCTACAGTGCCGTCGAAGATCCACTCGCCATCGGTGATCTTGTCTGTTATTGTCCACTCAAAAAGCAGAGGAACCGACGGCGTTGATGGGGGCGGACCATCACCCTCAGTGGTAATATCTGATCGAGTCCTCGGCAAGATATCGCGATTCGGGCGAATTACAGACCCAGATCTCTTTGACTGACTGTAGAGGATCTTCGATAAAGCGTTTCTCAGTAACTTTGTCGAAATGTCGTCGGCAATACCAGCACAGCCCTGCTCATATTCAGCCTTAAGTTCATCATTGTTCTTTCCGTACCACTTGTCATGCATCGGTGGCTCGGCCATCGCCAGAAAGTCGTCGACGGCTTCGTCAGTATCAGAGTGATCGTCTTCCGGATCAGTTCGTGCTTTCCCGGCAGCTAAGATTCCGTGATACTTTCCCGAGTGTCCGAGGTAGTGTCCTGGTTTGTATTTTACCACCATTCCAGGGCCACGGAACATGGCGATCTCACCGAGTCTGCTGGCTGCATTCCCGTCTGTATCACTGGGGTTTGCCTTCCGGGCAGCGACGGTGATCTCTCCGTCTGTGGGTGTTGGGTAATCTTCGTCGTCTTCGCACTCCGATTCTTTCTTACTTTTAATGGTATATTCGTAATCTGTCTTGGCAACCGTTCCCGGCCCCTTGAATGAGCCCGGTGCAGTATCCATCTTATTGTAACACTCCACGAAGGGAGATATCGTCTCATAATCTCGGATGGTGTCTTGGTTTATTGTGGCCTCATGACCACACATTTCAACGTCGACTTCCAAATCACCGCGAGACACCGCTGGCCAGAAGTACTCTGCTGATGCTTTCTCAAATACCCCACACAGCTCTTCTGGGGAGGGTTGATCATCCATCGCAGGGTCGGATGGATCACGAAACCCCGGAATCATGATTGTCGTCCCGTTAGCATCAGGTCTGGACATCCCCAAATCCGTAGCTAACTCCGCTGCAGTATCGCCCCATATCGACTCCGGTCTCATGAGTTCGGCTCGATTGAATCCGGACGGAGAGCCGAACCACCCATCGTTATCGTAGCACTCTCCATCTGAAAGTTTGTGTGTAGGTATGAAGGAGCGGCCTACTATTCTCGGAGATGTCTGTCCAGAGCGTTCGTCAGCGAGAGTGGAATTAAATAAAACAGTCTGGAATCCAGACGCAACCCAAAGGAGAGTACTCCCTAGCCCATGACGTCCTCCAGTACTGCCTCCTTTGTTACTTGAGCCAGGATCACGGATGAGAGCAGCGTAATCAGAGTCCTGATCTTCTTCGTTGCCCTGAATTCCTTTTCCATTCTTTTCTTCTATCGTAAGCACCCGGAAAGCTCCACCATCCTCTAGATACTCTACGTAATCCGTGAGACCGTGTCCATCTTGATCTCGGCCACCAGACTTGACGTGGTTGTACAAATTATCCCACAAAATTGCATCCTCAAATGCAGTCTTGTCGCCGAATTCACGCAGTTTGAATGTAACCTGTACTGGTTCGCTGTCATCGTCACGAGCGTCTATAGAATTCTGTAGAATTTCTCGGACAAATGTATCTAAATCACGGCTGAAGGTCTTTTTTTGAATCAGACCTTGCTTCCTAGTTCTTCCACACGGGACGTCATCAAACCACCATTCGTCAGGTAGTTCAGATGCGTTATTACCACTCACTATTTACTAGAATAGTCTCTATATTATGAATTTACTGACTGGCATTTTTAAACAGATACAGACTGACAAAGTTGACTAGATCTGTTTTGTATAATCAGTAGAGAGTCCAACGAATGTCCCATACCGAGATTAGACATGAATAACAGTGGAGGCAGTGGTGTGCCGTAATCGAGTTATACGATATTCCGATCAAACCCTGACATGCAAGACTGCGACCGCAAGTCGGTCACACGTATTCGGATAGTTGAAGGCCAGAGATTGTGCTGACGCCGCTAATTCTTCTCGGATATCTCTTCGAACCAATCAATCAATTGTAACTCACGGTTTCGGTTTTCACGTAGATTCTCGATCTGTGCTTCATCCACTGTGAACTGCTCCAGCGCGAATTTCATTTCTTCATAGCCCCAATCATCTCGTTTGTCTATGTAGTGATCTATGAGGGTCTCATGGAGATTCTTGACGAGATTCCGATCAGCGATAGTCAACCGCAAGCCTGCACCATCATGGACGTACGAATTCCGCTTGTTCTGTGCCCGGTTTCGCCTAATCCGGCCAAGTTCCGAGTCTTTCCAGCCGATCATTGCTGCTGCCCTACCAACTACTTCAGACATCGTCTCGCCTTCCTCAACGAGTGTGAGGATCTCGATTCCCCTCCAGAACTCGAAGAAAGACTCACGTTCCGAGGGCTCAGTTATTGCGGCTTGAAATGCTCGTAGGGAATTCAATAATCGGCCATCTAGTGGTTGTTCCTCCTCAAAGGTAGGCATCTCCTTGAATAAGTATTCAAACAGATCTTCGTACATACTATGCGGACTGTCTGGCTTCCGAAGAGTGGCGTCTTCACTCCAATAATGCCTCACGAACTCGTCCTCTTTGTGCAACAGATAGATGAATGGTTCTCGAAGCTCTCCCCATCGGTTAGGCCACGGCCCCGAATCCTGCGAGTATGTCTGTATTCGATTGGCCGTTGCAGAGTAGTTCATCATCCCCAGCAGGATTTCTAACTGATCACACACATGGTCAACAGCGTACTTCTCACCTCTTGCCCTGTATGACGTAAACCAGTACGTGAAAGACGGATTATCCAGCTCGTTTGGACTTTTATCCACGAAGTCCATCAGCTTTCTCTGCCGGCGGTAGTTTTCGTGGTCTTCGTCGTAGTCGGGAACAAACCGTTCTTCCCAGTCGCTACGTGGGAGGCGTTCGAAAACAACATCACCGACCTGTGGCGATTCCAGTAACAATTCAGATGAGCGGCGATGGAAATTGAGTGGAAATGCTACCACGTATTCGCTCAAATCCCATCCGTACAGTCGCTGCTTAAAATCTGGTAGCTTCTCTTCTACCTGCTGTGCAGGGTCATCTGCCCCCTTCACTTCCAACAAGAGATCATTCAGTTCACTTTCCAGCAATTCATACGAAATCCGCAGCGAGGCAGGGTCAAGACTGAGGTTCTCAACGACAATCGGTGAGAGGCGTTCGCGCTTTCTCGTCGCCTCTGATCCAGAGTACCTCCACCCACCGTCATCATTCTGCTCTACTGCGTCCACAAATGCAGCACGATCTGAAGGCCGAGCAACGAGGAGGAGGGGTGATCGTATTGGTGTGGGTCACTCTCTTGCCCGACGTCGCTACGCCGCTCTTATGTCTATGCAGTTGTCCAGGGTTGCACCCACCTACAGCGGTTGGTGAGTGAATTCGTATCTCCCACTCTCGGGAGCACCGGGACTCGAGCGGGCGTAGTGGAACCAGATTTCTGCGGGCGTCTCAAAGGACTCCCCACGGAGGTCGACTTTCATCTCGTTGTAAACCACTGCGCTCCCACCGATCTGCTCCACATCGGCGTCGTAATACGGTCCAATGGTCACTGTTGCAGTCTCGCTTGGCGGAATGCTTGCCTGGTTGTCCGCATCGATCAGGTAGAACATACCACCGTTGCTGACAGTTTTGCTCATGGTCGTGTCATGGCCATTGCCGGTAACCGAAATCTTGAGTGTCGGGCCGTCCCGGTCGTCCACGGCCAGCTGTGGGATGCTGATTCGTGCGAGGGTGATGAAGTCGATGATGATCGCCTTCGAGCCGTGATTCGTGAGCGAGTAGGTAATCGACGCTCCGGAGTCATCCACAGCCGTGTCCTCGTTGTACTGGAGGCCAGTTTCAGCGGCGGTTGTCGCAGTCGCTATTCCGATACTACCAACAAGCCCAAGCAGGACGCCACCGGTTCCTTTCAGGACCGTTCGTCGGTTGAGTGGCGATGGATTCGATTGGTCGAGCGATTCAGTTGTCGGTGCAGAGTGTGAATGTAAGTCTGTCATGGGAGTAGTACCTTTGATTGTTTGATTGGGCAATTACGGGAGAGATCGGTCATGATTCGATTGTCTCGAGGACCGATCGGGCAACGGTTTGTGGACTCTCGCTATCAACGGTGACACGGGCGATGAGGTCACGCATGACGCCGACGGAATCGAGGTGATCGGTAAGCGCTCCGAATCGCGCTTCGGCATCAGGCAGCTCCGCTACGACTCGCTGTGAGACGATCGGGACCGGGTTATACGTCGGGAAGAACGACTGGTCGTCAGTTAACGTCACCAAGTCGGCGAGTTCGGGATCGGTCGAAAATCCCATTGCGATATCGACTGCTGTCCCCAGTTGGGCGTAGGTTTTGCCAGCCTCGACAACGACGGCATCGGTGGAGATCGCCCTCGTCCGCGAGCCCGCAAGGCCGTAGGCATCACCGAATCCGACCCAACCGTCTTCGCGGTGGACGAACTCATCGCCAAGGCTCAATCTGACTTCGAGACCGCTGTTGAGTGCGTCGGCCAGATCCGACATCGTCTCCAGACCGTGTTCTTCGGCAAACGATGGGGTGGTCACCAGTTCGTAGGTGTTGTTGAATCCAGCCGGCTCCAGGACAACGAGGCTGTCTTCGGCGGCCAGTTCTCGGACGTCTTCGAGGGTCTCGGGAGCATCGTTGGCATAATGAAATCGTTTGAGCGTACCCGTGTACTCCCAGTAGTGGTCGAGGCCACCGTACCGTGCGTACAGGAAGCTTTCGACGGTTGTTCGTGCACCGATGTCATCAGTGATGAGGTCGTCTTCAGGAATTGTCTGGGTTAGCAGTGCTCGTGACAACTCCGCTAAGAGAATGTTCTCCATGAACCGTTTCGACCCGATTACAACCGAAGAGCGGTCCGGTGAGTCCTCGGATGCTCCTGTCTCAGTGGTCGATTCAGCGCTAGTACAGCCTGCTAACGCACCTGCAGCCGTGACTCCGGCAGTCACTAACAGCTGCCGTCGTGTCTGTGTCGTATTCATATTCAGATAGAGAACATATGCGGTTACTCGCCAAGTGCCTCCTGCACTTGATTACCAGATGACCGCACTTCTATTCCTACTATAGATTGTCTCCAAGTGAGATATACATATCGCTACACATCCGTTTACTGGAATGGTCCACTCGACCCGAGTGCATTTTTCCGAGGTTTTCACCAACGCACCACGGTTTTTTCGGAGATAGGATTCTGTAGCTATGTGACCTCAATATAGATGGTCTGAGTAAATCTAGCTGTTCGTGCGAATTCAAAGGGTGAGCGTTAACTCGCCAAGACTCGTTGGTTTTAGTGATGTCTGATACAGACTCTACAGACGAGAATGCACCGTCGACATTAGGGAGAGTTCTCTTTGCAGGTGGACTCGCAATCCTTGCAGTTCGTAATCTCACAAATCTCGATGGAAGGGTTGCCTACGCGGAGGCCAAAGGTGTCCCAGCCGCAGACAAACTTGTCCCAGTATCGAGTGGTCTGCTCCTCGGCGGGAGTCTTGGGATTGGGCTCTGGAAACTCCCGAAACTTGCAGCCGGGAGTGTTGCTGCATTCTTTATTGGAGTCACACCAGTCATGCACGACTTCTGGGCTGTCGACTCCGAATCACGTGGTGAGGAGCTAACGTCATTCCTCCAGAATCTCACGCTCCTTGGTGCTGCAATCGCATTTTTCAAACAGGCCAGTCAAAACTAACAAAGGACGATATCCAACAGAGATTATTGACTGAAATGAGCGGATATTAGAACAGACGTACAAGACTGCGTTTCTATATGCAGCACTCCACTTCTAACTGATTAGCGACTGTTGGATATACTACCGTAATTGATACACCATTTAGTATTCCGGTTCGATGCGGTCGATGAGTCCATCGAAATCAGTGTCGAAACTCAACACTGCATCGATACCACGCGACTCACACAGCGCGATGATTGACGCATCGGTGAAACTGAGGTCGTGGTCGTCGTATCGGCGAAACACTTCCAGAGACGCCTGAACGTCGTCGGGTTGGACATGGAGAAGCTCAAAGACGTGAGGAAATGGCTCTTCTCCCAGGATTCGACTGGCGACGATGTTCGCGGCCTCGAACGACCCTGTTCGAGTACGCGTAAGCATCACTGTTTCGTCAAGGATGTAGTCGTTCGTGTACGGCTGTCCGTACTCTCCATCGAGTAACGCATCGAACGCATCAATGGCGTGGTCGTGCCGAGCTGCATCCGTATCGTGATGCGCAAAGAACACGCCAGTGTCGACGAAGACACTCATCCGTACAGCACGTCGTCGATATCATCTTCGGTCGTCGTGACGCCTGAGGAAACCATCTCATCGTGAAATCTCTCACGGTCGGAGTCAGCAAGCGGAACCCGTTGATCACGGAACGAGTCGATGAGGTCGGCCTTTGACTCGATAGCACGCTCGACGAGTCGGGCGAGGATCTCCTGTTGGGTTACTCGTGTCCCTGTCTCCAGTCGAATCTCGGCCTGTAACCGTTCGATACGAGACTTTGTATCATCGTCCATCTTCACTGATGTCGCCATACTATATGGTAGAATATACTACCGAGTAAATCTTTCTACGGACTCTGCTGATGCGTTCACTGTTTGTTGCATTCATCCTCTGCACAGCTGCGTCTATCTTCTCTCACATACACGCCAACCAATGGCTCAGTAGTAGCAATGAGAAGGTAGTGGTATTCGTTCTCAACAAAAAGTGCTGTTATTTATATACTGAACCCCTCAAAACGGAAACTCTCTGTTGGACAGCAGAACAAGCCTTGCAAGATTGCAAGCCCTTGAGCATTGCACTGTGTTGCTCCAACTATACACAACTTTCGCAGGTCACATCTGGAGAACGTTAGCTTAGTACGCCCGGGTTCAGCTACCTGCAGTCGACATCTGTTGTAGAAGTCACGCCCAGAGTCCTTCTTGGGTCCCGTCAACGAAGATTCCTCCATCACTTGTGACGGTTACTTCATGCTCAGGAAGTTCAAATGTCAAGGTCCATGATGCAGTACCATGTGATGCCAACCGGTGAATTCCCTCTGGGTCAATATACTCGTAGAGAGCAAGATCGAGTTTGGAAGGTTCAGTCTCTTTTGCCTCAGCAATAGCTTCGATAATATCTGGAACCGGAGACTGTCCCATGAGACAATATTGGAATTGAGCACGAATAAATGTAAGACTCTGGTTATATGTGTCGAAAAGTAGAATTATTTGAGAATTAGTTAGTAGAGCATCGCTACACCTATCCGCCTATATGTTGCACGCTATCCAGTAGAAATATTAGCGGACTTAGCTTTTTTCACTGGATCAGCTTTGATTCATGTGAACTTTGGATTCTTCGTATTGGAATACAATGTTTGGCTTAACGGTTAGCATGGCCCGATCACTGGGCGTACCCAACTAATCTATTTGGATTCTATCAGAACGTGCTGTGCAAGATGCAGGGTGCGAGTCTTACGAAGAATATCATATAATAGATGAGGAGGGATCAATCAAGGAGGAGGGACTTGATTGTATTCACTCTTGATTGTTGTCCAATTTTAGTAGTATAATTAGCTATTAACAAACAGAGGGCGATCCCCCACCGCCCTCTTTGTAGGGACGCCCCCGCATCCCTGCATATAACGTTTGTACTACCGAGTCAAAGTTTCCTTATAAATTAACTCATTTAATCAAAAAACCGAATAAGATTAAAATGTCATATTTATATTACTCTATCAGTTTATTAGTTAGATGGGTAAGCTCAATTGAGCAGTTTCCTCCCCCGCTGTCTCACTCTCTGGCCCCCACTTACCCATTTTCACAAAAATAGTGTGTGCAAAGTATTATCTCCATATCGGCCACCGAAATATCTTCGATATAATTGATAGGATGATTCTGGGTGTGCAAGATGGATCGCACGTGTCAATCGGTTTTGAGATGCTACAACTCCACGTTTGAATCCAGTCGCCAGGTGAAGATTGCTCTCAGGACCACAACGAGACTGTTCGTTTCACCTTCACCCCAAATTGCAGTCTCCGACCGTGGGTCCGACGGTTTCGCGTCCTTCCCATTGGCGAGCGCGCTCACGAGTGTTTTCTGACCGTCGACCATCATGAGACGCCCAGCTGGCGTATCCGACCAGACCCACAGTGATTCGAACATCTTTGCACTGGGAATGTCGTCCTGAATCCGCGCTTGTACGTCTACCGAGACCCCTCCGAGTCGGATCGAAACACCCCGTTCTGCGGCCCTACGTAAGCTCGAAAGGAGGTCCTCAGTAAGGAGGTCTTCGACAGTCATGTAGACGATCTCCTCTTCAGCACTATCAAAAAAATCCACCAGACGGTTTGTAACCGCTTGCTGTCCACTGACCGTCCATACACCCCGCTGTTCGGCTCGTCGTTGGGCTGGTTCAAGCTCGTTCAGTGCAGTCCGCAGTATTTCATTGGAGCGTTGCAGTTCGTGTTCGAACGTTCTGCTCGCGGTTTCGGCCGAGACTGACCAGAACTCTTTGGGTGAGGTGTTCTGGATATCGACGAGTCCCCGGTTGTGCAGTTCATCGATAGCATCATACACCCGAGTCCGTGGTACGTCCGAGACTTCGCTTACGTCTTTTGCGGTTCCGGTGTCAAGACTCGCCAATGCGACGAACGTTTGTGCGGCGTAGGTACTCAACCCGAACCGTTCGAGCTGTTTGATCGCTGCAGACTGTGGGTCTTCGATTGGATTGTTACTCATTGTGTTTGTTGTTTGTGAGTACAAACCCGATCATACGACGTGAATAGTTGGCATACATCAATGCCGTGGTTAGAATACAGACCTAGATTGCGCACTGTTGAGGCTGTAGGATTTCACCCAACATATAACTTTTGTGATTAAGTGAGTAAATCAGAATTCTATTGTTAATGGACACGAAACGTTCAATACACGCGTTTGCAAATTTGTCATATAAGTAGTTACAACATATTTGATGTTTATGAAGTGCTATTGCGCAGTCCACACACTCTACCAATAACCTGAATATTCTATTTACGAATCCAGTGACAACACCTATCTGCGTGGACCTAGTTCTTTCACCTAGATCCGAAGCTGTCGGACAATCGTACTATGGGGGCATTGGACAATATCCAAGAGGCGGTCGACGTACTCCAGCAGCTGGGGCTCAAAGAGTACGAAGCACAATGTTTTGTCGGCCTCTCGCAGTTGTCGTCGGGCACTGCAAAGAAACTCAGCGAGATGACCGATGTTCCTCGAACGCGCGTCTACGATGCGGTTCGGGTACTGGAGTCGAAAGGGTTAGTCGAGATTCAGCATTCGAGCCCCCAGAAGTTCCGGGCTGTCTCACTGTCGGAGGCCACAGAGACGCTCCGGGATCAGTACGACGCACGCGTCGACCGACTCCACAGCGCGCTGGATTCCATCCAGATGGACACCAATGCCGACGAGTCGTCGGTCCAGGAGGTCTGGTCAATGACGGGCTCGACAGCAATCGAAACCCGGACGGACACACTGCTCAAGCAGGCCCAAACCGAGATCGTGTTGGTCATCGCCGACGAGTCGTTGCTCACCGACCGGTTGGTTGCGAAACTCAACAAGACCGATAAGGAAGTCGACCTGCTGGTTGGTGCGATAACCGAGTCGGTGAGAACCCACGTCCAAGATGTGATCCCGCGGGCCACAACGTTCGTTTCTGGCCTAGAATGGCTCCAAGAAGGTGACACCGACACCGGTGAGACCGCAATCGGTCGACTGGTGTTAATCGACCGTTCGACAATTCTGGTGAGTTCGATTGTTCCGTCGACGGGAGAGGAACAGGCGATTTTCGGCGAAGGGTTCGGCAACGGACTGGTCGTGATCGCGCGTCGACTGATGTCACAGGGACAATTCACTGCCGACAACTAAGTGGCTACCAATTGTCTGTAGCCAGCCAGTCATCAGGAAGTTCGTCTTCGTTTGCTCCCAACAGTTCGAGCAGTGGTTTGATCTCATCGAACGCTGGGCCCTTGCTCACGTTGTCCGTTTCTTTATCCCACTCGATGATCCCATAGGCAGCTAACTTCGGGAAATGGACGTGTTTCATCTGTATGAGTGAATTAGTGGTATCCTGTTTGATCTCATCAAGACCGACTGTAGTCTCTTCGTGGGTGGTAGATTCTAACAGTGAGACCAACAGGTTACGTCGATGAATATCACCGAGAGCATCAAGTGAATCGTCCATCGTGATGGCGCTGCTCGATTGTTGCATAATGATAATAAAAAGGTAATATTAATAACAGGAGTGGTATTTCACGTCGTTCTGATTTTTGATTAACTGAGTGATAACCAGTCGCACGCAATAATCCCTTACACCGTTGAAACGTACACGTGTGACAGTATTGCGTTGCATTCACGCTCTATATACGTCACCTCAAACTCACCATGTCAGAGATTCAGTAGTTGTTTGACTTGCTCTGTCGAATAGCGTCCTCTGAGCTATGATGAGGCGACACCTGATTCGAGATTATGCTCCTCAGACCCTCACAAGGTGATCCAGATCGAACTGATCTACATAATCATCTCTATTCAACAGAGCAGTTTGACTGGGTGAGGCATGGAGTTCACTTAATTTAGGAGTCTTGTAGACTCCCAAGTTCAAGTGGTTTTAACCCATCTCTACATATAAAGAGGCCACTCGCCTTGCCTATCTGTAGATTCCAAAGTTCGGGCGAAAGTCTGGCTCACACCCGACCAAGTCGACGGCCTGCGGAACGCGTGCTACGAGCAGGGCGCGGAGTATCTCCAACAGCGCAATGATGCGATCATCGCTCTGATGTACGATACTGGGCTCCGGGTCGGCGAGCTTGTCGCCGAAGAGGCAGGCGTCGAGCCATACCTTCTCGACGGCACTCGCGGCGAGCCGGGCGACGTGACGCATGCACTCCGCCACAGTGTTGCCTATCGCATGATGAACGCCGGGGATGGTAACACGTTGTACGACGTGAGGAATCGTCTTCGGCACCGCAGCATCCAGACAACTGAGCAAGTGTACGATCACATGATCCGAGTATGACCGACGAGAGCGAAGATATCGACCCAGAGTAC